>SAMEA104315439__coassemble_183_pt1 | contig 34319 bp, 35 predicted proteins | sample SAMEA104315439__metabat2_low_PE_016 | metagenome-assembled genome bin SAMEA104315439 (sample SAMEA104315439) | gut metagenome | biome: Monkey gut; feature: monkey-associated habitat; material: faeces | place: China | collected 2013 | reverse complement strand
GAACTTGCGTGCGGGGTCGATGTAGTTGCCCGGGTTGATGCGTACCTTCTCCACCACCTGTGCTGCGGCATCTGCCACGTCGGCTTGGAAATGAACATCGGCAACGAGGGGCGTAGGGGTGTGGAGGTCGTCATGTATCTTTTTCAATGATTCAACCTCTCTCATGCCTTGTGTGGTAAAGCGTATCAGTTCTGCCCCTGCGGCAATACAGCGTTGTGCCTGTGCCACGGAGCCAGCGATGTCGTTGGTTGAGGTGTTCGCCATGGTCTGAATACGAATGGGCGAAAGGCTGCCTATCTGCAGGTTACCGACTTGTGTTTGCGTCGTTTGGCGACGTGAATATGTACGGTTGATATTCATAAATCACTTATTTACTATCCAAAAGCAAAAATAATGCTCCTGCTATTTGCACGGTTCAAAAAAAAGCAGTACCTTTGCAGCCGCTTTTGAGAAAAAGCATGAATCAGTAGCTCAGCAGGTAGAGCACATCCCTTTTAAGGATGGGGTCCTGGGTTCGAGCCCCAGCTGGTTCACAGAGAGGAGAGCAATGCTCTCCTCTTTTTGTTGTCAAAGGCTCACTTGCGGCTGCAAAAATACAAAAAAGCGTGTACCTGCACAAGAGTCTTATGATTTTCTTCAGCCCTCACCACCCATAAACCCCAACCATGACAACTTGGAGAAACCAGCACGCGGACAATGTGTCCGCGTGGGAATACTGGTTTTTGATGCAGTTGCCATGCTATTCATATGAGCGATATTGCATATATGCAGAAAAAGCAGTACCTTTGCAGTCCGAAGACAAACGTCAATCTATATGTTTATTATAGGCATCGCGGGCGGCACCGGCTCGGGTAAAACAACGGTGGTCAAGAAACTCACAGAACGCCTGCCAAAGGGCGAAGTGGTAGTTATTCCCCAAGACTCATACTACAAGGACAGCAGCCATGTGCCTGTGGAAGAGCGTCAGAACATCAACTTTGACCATCCCGATGCCTTTGAGTGGCCGCTGCTGGTGAAGCAGATTGAGATGCTGAAGAATGGCGAGGCAATAGAGCAACCCGTGTACGACTATCTCACGTGTACCCGCCAGAAAGAGACGATACACATAGAACCCCGTGAAATCATTGTGGTTGAGGGTATTATGGCACTGCGCGACTATCATCTGCGCGAGCAGATGGACCTAAAGATATTCGTGGATGCCGATGCCGACGACCGTCTGATACGTGTGGTGCAGCGCGACATCGTGGAACGCGGACGTACCGTGGAGGCTGTGATGGAGCGTTACCAGCGTGTGCTGAAGCCCATGCATGAGCAGTTTATAGAGCCCTGCAAGCGATATGCGGACGTCATCATTCCGCAAGGCGGACACAACAATGCCGCCATCAATATGCTGGTGAAGTTTATCAAACAGCAGATACGCGAAAACTGACAGTTGTCCTTGAATCAGACGTTATCGTGAAGTTATTCTTTGAACTGTTCTACACCTACCTCAAGATAGGCACTTTCACGCTTGGGGGAGGGTATGCGATGTTGCCGCTCATACAAAAAGAAGTGGTGGACAACAAGCATTGGATTGACGAAGAAGAGTTCCTCAATATGATAGCGCTGGCACAGGCGGCACCCGGTCTGATAGCGGTCAATTCGGCTGTTTTCATCGGTTGGCGCATATACGGTTGGCGCGGTGTGATTGCCACGGTGTTGGGCGCGGTATTGCCGTCGTTCCTTATTATCCTGGCGATTGCTATGGTGTTTCAGGACTTTAAGGATAAGCCTGCTGTAGAAGCCGTCTTCAAAGGCATACGACCGGCTGTGGTGGCACTCATTGCAGCCCCGCTGTGCAAGATGGCAAAGAGTGCGAAGATTCGTTGGACAACAGCGTTTGTGCCTATCGTGGGGGCATTGTTGATATGGCTTGGAGGGCTCTCACCTGTGTGGATTATACTCATCACGGTCGTGGCGACACTGGCATACACTTGGCTACGGGAAAGGAGGCAATGATGATTTACTTGCAGTTGTTTCTCAGTTTCTTGAAGATAGGCTTGTTCGGCTTCGGCGGAGGGTTGGCTATTCTGTCGCTTATTCAGCACGAAGTGGAGGCGAATGGCTGGCTGACCCAGTCGGAGTTCGTTGATATAGTGGCGGTTAGCCAAGTGACCCCCGGTCCTATAGGCATCAACTGCGCCACCTATGTCGGCTATACGGCAACGGGTAGTGTATGGGGAAGCATTGTCGCTACGTCGGCTATTGTGTTGCCAAGTTTGGTGATAATGCTGGCATTGTGCAAGGTGTATTTCGTGCTAAACACGCGCTTCCAACGGAGTCCCTATTTTCAAAACACCATGCACTTCCTGCGTCTGTCGGTGTTGGGGTTGATTGCCGCTGCGGCATTGTGTTTGATGACCCCTGCCAGTTTTATCGATTGGCGCAGTTGGATGATATTTGTGTTGGTGTGTGTGTGTACCATACTCCCGCAGTTTGTGTACGGAGGTCCTGTGTGGGTGAAGAAGACTGTGGATGTACTCTCACACCCTATCCTGCTAATTGTTTTGGCAGGTGCGGCGGGGTATATGATATATATGTAGCAGCATCATCTTCCAAGGCAACTTTCTTTGCAATAATTATTAATAATTATAGGTTTTCCCTCTTTATATCTTCTCGGTATCCACTCGCTATCCTCTCGTTGACGGCAAGTATTTACAACTATTTATAATTAAGGAATAATGAGGGGGTAATTGGCGTGATGCCACAGATAAAGTTTACTCGTGGTGATAGGGTTCGCCGCGGAGAATGGTCATGGCACGGTAGATTTGCTCGACAAAGATGAGGCGAATCATCTGGTGGGAGAAGGTCATTTGGCTGAGGGATATTTTGCCGTTGGCACGGGCATAGACAGCCTCGGAGAAGCCATAGGGTCCGCCTACCACGAAAGTGAGGTCGCGCCCTGCCGACATCTTGCGTTGCAGGTAGTCGGCAAACTCGATGGAGCGATATTCACGCCCGTGTTCATCGAGCAAAATGAGGTCGGTGGAGGACGTAACTGCACGTAAGATTAGTTCGCCCTCCGCCTGCTTTTGCTGGTCGAAAGAGAGAGACTTGGTGTTGCGCAATTCGGGTATAACTTGCAGATTGAAAGGGATATAGTGCGTCAGGCGGCTGATATAGCCATTGAGCAGGGTTTCGATATGCGGGTCGGTGGTCTTGCCCACCACAAGGAGGGTGATTTTCATTTGATGCCACGCAGGATTTTGATGTGTTCGTAAGCCCTGTTGATGGCGCGGAATTTCTCCGTGGCTTGTTGGCGTATCTCCTCGCCTGCGTTGGCGACCTTGTCGGGGTGGTATTTCATTGCCATTCGGCGATAGGCACGCTTGACTTCGTCATCCGTAGCGGAGACCTCTATCTCGAGTACGGTGTATGCCCAGTCGGGGTCCTGCGCCTTGCGATACATAGCACTAAGCGACTGATAGTCAGCATTTGAGATGCCCATATTCGCCGCGATGAGTTCTATCACTTGCCGCTCCGCATCGCAGATGTCGCCGTCGGCATTTGCCAAGTCAAGCAACATGTGCAGCAACTCCAAGCGTGTGGAATAGTTCACGTTTTGGCTTATCTGACGCGAGACGGCAACGTGGTCGATATCGCGCTCCAGCAGTTGTTTGAGCAGTTGGAGCGCCTCTTTGGCTCCATCTTCGCCGAAATTGCGCACAAGGAAGAGTTTGATGTAGTTGACCTCGGACTTCATGACGCGCCCGTCCGCCTTTATCACGCAGGCAATCAGCACGATAATCGACACACGAATGTCGCCTATGGTGGCGGTGCGGCGCCCTGTGGTATGTTGCCACTCTTGCGAGGACGAGGAGGATGTATCTGCGGCATCGTTGCCGATGTCCAATATCTTGCTGCCGGCATCAAACATCGAAGCGAAGAACACTCCTATCAATGCGCCTATCGGACCGCCAAGCACAAAGCCGAGTCCGCCTAATATCCATTTACTTGCTGACATATTGTTGGTTGGTTAGTATCCATGGGTACCGCGCACCGAGGGCGGTTTCCTTCTCGTGTAATTGGTGGATAAACTTGACTACTTCGGGACTGTCGGGGTGCAACAGCGTGTGGTGGCGGTCAAGGTAGAGTTGATGGAGAGTGCACATCTCCTGTTGGGTCTCTTTAGCCATATATGTCCCTACGAAGCGTTCCCATATATAATTGACAGCCAACGGCGTAGGGTGCACCATATCGTCGGCATAGAAGCGATAGTCGCGCAGTTCGTCCACCATGATTTCGTAGGAAGGAAAGTAGCAGGCTCTCCCGACCCCGCCGGAGAGGGCGGACACTGTCTGTTCTATAGCCAGCAGCAGCGTGCCCTTGCTTAGTTGATTCTCGTGGAGTCCGTCTTTGATATGACGTATAGGCGATACGGTGAAGATGAAATGCTTATCGGGGTGCGCCTCCACTATCGGCTGCCACACCGCCGCTATCTCCTCCACACCCAGACGCCTGCGGGTGAACCACTCCGCGGGCATCTTGTGGCAGTTGGCAACCACCCTGCCGTCCCTCTCATACACCCATGCCGTGCCAAACGTGACAATCACCACGTTTGCCTCCCGAAATGCCGTTTGCAGCACACGGATGCTCTCTCTGCACCGCGCCGCAACCATCTCTTTGTCCGCAGCAGAGCACTCGCCATGGTGGTACATCGAGTGCCACAAGCCGCCGTACTCCACCAACTCGGGCACCTCATGCAGCATCAGCGCGTTAGCGATAGACAGGGGATTGTATAGCGTACCGAAGGGGTTTGCCGTCACTTGGAAGTAGTATTCCCCCATCTTTGCCGCCACATTGTCCGCGAAGCACGAACCGAGCATCAGCACTTTGTCCTCATACCCGATGTGCCACTCCGACGGCGCTATATATATAGGTGTACTCAACTTCATCCCTCATCATTCTTGATTCATCATTCATAATCACTCAAAGTGCATCACCCTTGCGGGACTAATCTTCGTTACAATCGCCGAAGGTGCCAGCAGTATTACCCACGACACCAGCATCGTACCCGCATTGAGCAGCAGCCACCAGCCCCACGGAAAGGCGATGGGCACGTAACTGACGTAGTACGTAGCCGCCTCCAACGGGATAAGGTGCGTGAAATACTGGATAGCGCACAGCCCAAGCCCCAGCACGTTGCCCCACAGCATTCCCTTGCCAATCAGCAGCGCAGCCTCGTAGATGAATATACGCCGCACAAAGCGGTCGTTGGCACCGAGTGCCTTGAGCACACCAATCAGTTGCACGCTGTCCAATATCAGGATAATCAACCCCGTAACCATACTGAATCCCGACACGCACAGCATCAGCAGAATGATAATCACCACGTTCATGTTCAGCAAGTCAAGCCATGCGAATATCTGCGGGTTCAGTTGCTGCAGCGTCTGCGTGTAGTAGGCGTTGCCCTCGGCATCAAGTCTGTTAGCGGTGGCAAAATACACGCGGTCAGCCACCTCGTCCAGATACCTCAGGTTGTCCACCAGTATCTCTATGCCCGATGCCTGGTCGGGCTGCCAATGGTTCAGTTGCCGCACCACAGCGATGTCGCCGAGGATAAACAGCCTGTCCATCTCGCTCATGCACGTGTTGTAAATGCCCGTGATATGCAGCCGCCTCACGCGCAACTCCTCTTCCACAAAGTAGCACAGGAAATTATCCTCCACATCCAATCCTAACAAGTCACCCAACTCTTTGGAAATCAGCACATCATTCTTCTCCTTGGGCAACTCTCCCGCCACAATGTTCTGCTCGAAATACGACCAGTAGTCAGTGCCTTTGAATACTATCCCCTGAAACGCGCTGTCCGTCTTGATGATGCCGGGCTTGGACGCAAACGTCGATACGCTCCGCACGTGAGGGATGTCGCGCAAGCGCGTTATCAGCGAGTCCGACACACGGATAGGCTGCAACTCGTAGGTGGAGTTGTTATCGAAATTCACCACCTGTATATGACTGCCGAAGCCCGCCACCTTCTGCGTCACCTCTTGTTTGAAACCCACCACCACGCAGATAGTGACAATCATCACCATCACACCGATGATGATACCCCCCAGCGCCACACGCACGGCAGGGCGGGAAGACCGCCGCTCGCCGCTCTCCGAGAAGTAAAGCCGCTTGGCTATCTCCCACTCAGGTCTGTATGTCAGCCTTTTTGGCATAGTTTTTGTATATCTCTACTCGATATGAGTCGCAAAATGTTCATCTTCACTCTTCTGCTGGCAGGCGCATCCTCTGCGTTTGGGCAGTCTCCGCATATCCGCCGCACGCCCGAAGAGGTGGCACGCAAGCAGACCGAGATGCTGACGCGCGACTTGGATATCACCGACAGTCTCACGCGCGACACTATATATAAGGTGCACCTCCGCTTTGCGCAAATGCGTCGTCCCCACCCTACGCCCCAGGAGATGTGTATGTATCGCGATTCGCTGTCCGTGGCACTGCGCGGCATACTCACCCCCGAGCAATACCGGTTGTTCCTCAACTGCCGTTCCAAACCGGACCCGCGCTATCCCCAGCCGCCTGTCAACCGTTTCGCGCCATTGCCCTGCGACACTTGTCCTCCGCCTGACGGAGCAGCAGGTACACCGCCACCGCCACCAGGCTACCTACTATAAGTCCGCCCGCGATGTCCAGCGGGTAGTGCACCCCGAGGTACATTCTGCTATAGCAATTAGCCGCCACCCAAAGCATCAAGCCGCAGGTGGCTGTTTTGTTTCTCCATATCAGTGAAAACAGCAACGCACACGCCATCGTGTTCGCAGCGTGACTGCTGACAAAACCATACATTCCGCCCGTGTATCCGCGCACGATATGCAGCATTCCCTCCAACGCAGGCTCATGCGTGGGGCGGGGACGGCATACTGCGTGCTTGATGATGCCAGACGAGATATAGTCCGCTCCGCCGACCGCCACGGCAAATGCCACGAATATCAGCAGGCAGTGCGCAATGCACAAGGCGCAATAACTGATGCGCAATTCATAATGCGCAATATGCAATGTATAAGGCTTTTGCGTACCGCCCGTCCCTGCAAGTCTCCCCGTCTCCTCGCGATACGCCTGCACGCCATACCGCCACACTATCAGACCCACCAGCACGGCATACAGCGGCAACCATGTGGTACTCTTCGAGATATACCACATCAGCGTGTCCGCCCACGGCGCATGCCAACCGTTGATGGCTACCAACCATTGCTGGTCCATGCGGACAAGAGGTTCTATGATACTCAAAAGTTCCAATGCACTATGATATACCAAACCAGTGCAAACCTTTTATCCTGCTTTTATTTCGCTTTTCGGCGGGGGAAAGTACGCTTGCCTGTAGGGGCTGTGGTCGAAATGATATTTTGGCAATCGGCTTCAGTCAGGGTGTTGGCATCGGTACCGGCTGGGATTTTGTAATTGCCCGTCGGGGCTTTGATGTAGGCTCCATAGCGTCCGTTGAGCACCTGAATGTCTCCGAAGACGTTGATAGGCTCCTGCGCATGCTTCTTCTGCTCAAGCAACTCCATGGCTTGCTCGAGCGTGATGTGGTGCGGGTCTATGGTACGGGGTATGCTGACAAAGGTCTTGTCGATACGCAGGTACGGTCCGAACTTGCCTTCGCCTACGATGACATCCTGTCCGTCGTATTGGCAGAGCGTGTAAGGCAGGGCTGACTGGAAGAGTGCCAGTGCCTCGTCGAGCGTGATAGTGAATATGCTCTGTCCCTTCTGGAGAGAGGCAAAGCGCGGTTTCTTGTCGTCGCTGTTGCCTATCTGTATGCAGGGACCGTTCTTGCTGATACGTGCAAAGACGGGTTCGCCTGTCTCGGGATCGTTGCCGAGCGGGCGTGCCGCCATCTTACCCGCAGGCACACTCTCTATCAAGGGATGGAAAGCACGGTAGAAGCGGTCCACCGTCTGTACCCAATCCGCTTTGCCATCGGCTATGGAATCGAAGTTCTCCTCTTCGTGTGCCGTGAAGTCGTAACTCAGAATGGTCGGGAACTGCTCCACAAGGAAATCGTTGGTGATACGTCCGAGGTCGGTAGGAAGCAGTTTGCCGGTGTCGGCACCCACCTGTTCGGTCTTGGTGGTGTCAGCGATTTGTCCGTCCTTGAGAGTCAGAAGGTTGTAGTCACGCTTGGTGCCCGGGACGTTGCCGCGCTCGACATATTGGCGCGACTGAATGGTCTCGATGACCGTAGCGTAGGTGGAGGGTCGCCCGATGCCCAACTCTTCCATGCGTTTGACAAGGGAAGCCTCGGTGTATCGCTGCGGCTGCTTGGTGAAAGTCTCCGTGGCAGTCACTTGGTTGGTAGTGAGCGCCTGTCCCTCTGCCATATCCGGAAGGGCGGCAGTTCTCTCCTCCGCCTCGTCGTCGGTACTCTGTGCATACACGCGCATAAAACCGTCGAATGTGACAGTCTCCGTGGTGGCTACCCATAGATACGGGGAATTGCTTATGGTAACCTCTATGCGGGTTGTGTCCGTGAGAGCGTCAGCCATCTGGCTTGCCAAGGCGCGCTTGCGGATAAGTTCGTAGAGCCGTTTCTCATCGGCATTGGCACCCGCGGAGGTGACATTCATATAGGTGGGGCGGATAGCCTCGTGTGCCTCCTGTGCCCCTTTGGAAGCGGTCTGGTACTGACGCGCTTTGTGGTAGCGATCGCCGTACTCGCGCAGGATTTCCTCTTTGGCAGTGCCGAGTGCAAGTGTGCTGAGGTGCACGGAGTCGGTACGCATGTAGGTGATATGTCCCGCCTCGTAGAGCGACTGGGCAAGGCGCATGGTCTTGGATACGGTGAAGCGGAGTTTACGCGCCGCCTCCTGTTGCAAAGAAGAGGTCGTGAAAGGAGGTGCAGGCGTGCGGTGCCCTGGCTTGTGGGTGATAGCGGAAAGTTTGTATTCGGCTTGCACACAGGAGTTGAGGAAGTCGATGGCTTCCTGCTTGGTGGCAAAGCGATGGTTGAGTTCGGTGACGAGACGCACCTGCTGTCCGCGCCGGTTCTGCCCGATGAACTCGGCATTGAGACGGTACTGGGCTGCGGTACGGAAATTCTCTATCTCGCGTTCGCGCTCGACAATGAGCCGTACAGCCACCGACTGGACACGCCCTGCGGAAAGTCCCGTGCTGACCTTGCGCCACAGAACGGGTGAGAGTTCAAAGCCGACAATACGGTCGAGGACACGGCGTGCCTGCTGGGCATTGACGAGATTGTAGTCAATATCGCGTGGGTGCTGAATGGCATCCTGAATGGCAGTCTTCGTAATCTCGTGGAAGACAATACGATGCGTGTGTTCCGGACGGAGTTTGAGCACTTCTTTGAGGTGCCATGCGATAGCCTCTCCCTCGCGGTCTTCATCGCTTGCGAGCCATACGGTGTCTGCTTTCTTCGCCTCCTTGGAGAGGGTGTCGATGAGGTGATGCTTGGCGGGGTCAATGACATAGTTAGGGGCATACCCGTGCGCAAAATCGATACCGATGCTGTTGCCCGTGGTGCCTTCGATGTCACGGATATGGCCTTGGGAGGACAACACATGAAAATCGGAACCGAGGAACTTCTCTATGGTTTTCGCCTTTGCAGGGGACTCAACAATCACTAAATTCTTGCTCATACTCAATGGATTAGGCGATATTGGTTTCAGGAATCGCCAAAAACGGCTGCAAAATTACAACAATTATTTTAATGGTGCAAGGGGCAGGACTCCCACAACACGGAAACCGCACCCGAATAATGAGAGATAAACATGCAATTACCATATAATTAACCATTGATTTTGTTGCTTATCGTATCGGCATTGAAGGCTTAATCACATACTAATAACATACTAATCACATACTAATATCATACTCTTAACCCGAAGAATACACGAGAAAGAATACAATATATATAGGAAAGGTTGCATACGTGACGGGAAAGTAGTAACTTTGCAGACGAGTTGAGGATTGATGGGGAGTTGAGGGTTGAGTGTTTAGAGTTTAGTGCAGTGGAGAGGGGTTGAGCGTTGAGTGTTGAACGTTGAGAGTTGAGGGCAGTGGAAAGTAGAGAGTTGAGAGTACGTAAATCTTATAAAATCTAATCATATAAAGAAGCGGTACGCGAGAAGCCGAGAGAAAAGACCATGAAAATACTGCTGATATTCACAGGCGGAACCATATCCATGGTGCGGGACCCGCAGACGGGAGCCCTGCACCCTGCCGATTTGGCTACCTTCAAAGCCTTTGTGCCCGAGTTGTTTACAAGCCATATCCACGTGGATATGCTGCCGTTTGAGCCGCTGGTGGACTCGTCGGACATCAACCCCGAGAGTTGGAAGAAGATGGCGCACGAGGTGTACGACCACTACGATGGTTACGACGGGTTCGTGGTGTTGCACGGTACCGACACGATGTCCTACTCGGCTTCTGCATTGAGTTTCATGCTGGAGAACCTGACCAAACCCGTGGTGTTCACGGGCAGCCAGTTGCCCGTGGGCGTGTTGCGCTCGGACGCCAAGGAGAACCTGCTGACAGCCATAGAGATAGCCGCCGCGAAAGACGACGAGGGCAACGCCATGGTGCCCGAAGTGTGCCTGTTTATGGCAGACCAGTTGTTCCGCGGCAACCGCACCACCAAGCGCAACGCGGAGCACTTTGCGGCGTTCAATTCGTACAACTACCCCGCCCTCGCGCGCGCGGGCGTTCATATTAATTATAACACCGGTCTCATTCACTACCCGACAGCAGGGCAGCCGTTGCGCCTCAGGGACAAGACGGACTGCAATGTGGCGATACTGAAACTCTTCCCCGGCATCACTGAGCCTGTGGTGCGCAGCATATTGTCCACGCCCGGGCTGCGCGGCGTGGTGCTGGAGACCTACGGGGCGGGCAACGCGCCGTCGTGCCAGTGGCTGTATGACGAGTTGCACAGTGCGGTGGAGCGCGGCATCGTGATTGTGAACAAGACCCAGTGCAACACGGGGTCGGTGACGATGGGGCAGTATGCGGTGAGCCTCAACTTGATGAAGGCGGGCGTGCTGTCCGGCTACGACATCACCACGGAAGCACTGCTGACCAAGATGATGTATCTTCTGGGCGAGTACCCGACTGATACAGAGGAAGTTAAACGACTATTACAAATACCGCTGTGCGGTGAACTAACCAACTAAGAATATGAAGAATTTACAACCGAAGAGCCTGTGGGAGAACTTCTACAGCCTCACCCAAATCCCTCGCCCGTCGGGCAAGAAAGAAGAGATTTCCGCCTTCTTGGCGAACTACGGCCGCTCGCTCGGCTTGGAGACCATCGTGGACGAGATTGGCAACGTGATTATCCGCAAGCCCGCGAGTGCAGGCTACGAGAACCACCCGGGCGTGATTCTGCAAGGGCACATGGATATGGTGCCGCAGAAGAACTCGGACAAGGTGTTCGACTTCGAGAAAGACCCCATTGAGGCGTACGTGGAGGACAACGGCGAGTGGGTGACCGCCAACGGCACCACCCTCGGCGCGGACAACGGCATCGGCGTGGCTACCGCAATGGCTATTCTGGCAGACAAGAACGTGGTACACCCGCCGTTGGAGGCGTTCTTCACGGTGGACGAGGAGACGGGTATGTACGGCGCTTTCGCCCTCAAGGGCGGGCTGTTGCAGGGCAAGACGCTCCTGAACCTCGACTCGGAGAGCGAGGGCGAACTCTATATGGGCTGTGCCGGCGGCGTGGACACCACGGCGCGTTTTGACTTCGAGCCCGTGGAGACGGAGGAAGGCGATGTGGCTCTGCGCGTCAGCATCAAGGGCTGCAAGGGCGGTCACTCGGGTTGTGACATCAACCTGCAGCGTGCCAATGCCATCAAGTTGCTGTTCCGCTTCCTGAAAGATGCGGTGGCTAACTACGAGGCACGCCTGGCATACGTGGAGGGCGGCAGCCTGCGCAACGCTATCCCGCGCGAGGCTTCGGCGGTCATCACCATTCCCGCCGATGGGCTGGACGAGATGAAGCAGTTGGTGGCTGACTACGAGGACCTCTTTATCCGCGAGTTCGACGGCGTGGAGGACAACATCAGTTTCACCGCCGAGGACGTGGAGTGCCCGAAGACCGAGTTGCCCGAAGATACGCAAGACTTTCTTATTCACGCCATTACGCTCTGCCCGCACGGCGTATATCGCATGATTCCAGAGATGCCCGACATCGTCGAGACCAGCAACAACCTCGCTATGATTGGCATGGATAACAACCAGATTACGGTGATGTGCCTCACCCGCTCGTCGGTGGAGTCGCGCAAGGAGGAACTGCGCCAGATTATCCAGTCGGCATTCGCCTTGGCAGGTGCCGAGACCGAGTTCACGGGTTCCTACCCGGGTTGGAAGCCCAACCTGCACAGCCACATCCTCGAAGTGATGAAGGGCGTCTATCAGAAGGAGTTCGGCACCACGCCGCGTATCATCACCATCCACGCGGGCTTGGAGTGCGGTATCATCGGCCGCAACTACCCGGGCATGGATATGATATCGTTCGGACCGACCATCGAGCACCCGCACTCGCCCGATGAACGCGTGAACATCGCCACCGTGCAGAAGTTCTACCACTTCCTGCTGGCAACGCTGAAAGAACTATAATGATGGATGATGAATTGCAACCTTTGCTAATAAGGAGGTAAGGGGTGCATGGTACAATAGAAGAAATAGGAGGTTGCTCAAAAGGGGCGCCTCCTATTGCGTGAGTGGGGCTTGTTGGTTGGTTATTCCTCGTTCTCGTTGTAGTTGCAGAAACAATAGCCGGCGTACGGAGCGATGGTGTGGTCATTGCTCTAAACCAATAAACCCGATTCATTGTAAGTGCAAAGCATGTCATAGTCACAATCACAACTGATATAAGCCATCCTACTTGCACGATCCACAGAAAATTTGTAACTTTGCGCCCGAAATGGCACAGACAATGAAGAATCATTAGCATCACCATTCTCAAAAAGAACCACACATTTTGTCTTGTCCCCCAAAAGGACCAAAAGCAAACATAAATACAAACCATCTAAAAAAACAAATCATTATGGCAGAAGAGAAGAAAATGCCGTCGCCCGAGAAGTTGAAAGCACTTCAGTTGGCTATGGCGAAGATTGATAAAGACTTTGGCAAGGGAGCCATCATGAAACTCGGCGATGACCGTATCGAGGATGTTCCCGTTATCTCCACAGGTTCTGTGGGACTCAATATGGCACTCGGCGTAGGCGGCTACCCGCGCGGGCGCGTGATTGAGATATACGGTCCCGAGTCCTCCGGTAAGACCACACTCGCCATTCACGCTATGGCAGAGGTGCAGCGCCAAGGCGGTATCGCAGCCATCATTGATGCCGAACACGCTTTCGACCGTTTCTATGCCGAGAAACTCGGCGTGGATACCGACAACCTCCTTATCGCACAGCCCGATTGTGGCGAGCAGGCACTGGAGATAGCCGACGAACTTATCCGTTCCGCAGCGGTGGACCTTGTAGTCATTGACTCGGTGGCAGCACTCACACCCAAAGCCGAAATCGAAGGCGATATGGGTGATAACAAGGTCGGTCTGCAAGCCCGGCTGATGTCGCAGGCACTCCGCAAACTGACTGCTACTATCAACAAGACGCAGACTACCTGTATCTTTATCAACCAGTTGCGTGAGAAAATCGGTGTCATGTTCGGCAACCCCGAGACTACTACGGGTGGTAACGCCTTGAAGTTCTATGCCTCTGTGCGACTGGATATACGCAAGGTCGGACAACTCAAGGACGGCGATGAAGTGATTGGTAACCAGGTGCGTGTCAAGGTAGTGAAGAACAAGGTGGCTCCTCCGTTCAAGAAAGCGGAGTTTGACCTTATGTTCAACGAGGGCATCTCCAAGGTGGGCGAACTAGTAGACCTCGGCGTAGAGAACGGTATCCTGCAGAAGTCGGGTTCGTGGTACAGTTACAACGACAAGAAAATAGCACAGGGTCGCGATGCTGCCAAGAACGTGCTCCGTGACAACCCCGACCTCGCCGACGAGATAGAGGCAAAGATTATGGAAGCCCTCAAGAAATAAACAAGGATGATGCCCGACTATGAAGGTTGTATGGTGAAACATGCAATTCTTCATTCCTAATCCTCATTCCTAATTCACCCATAGTGGAGTCTATTCAGTGGACATTGTCGCCCCGTGAAGCCCACGAGGCAGAAGAGCGATACCGCATAGTGAAGCGGTCGGTAGATGCACGTCAGCGCGAGTTGAAGGTGCATCTTACTCTTTTGGCGGACGAACAAGGACGACCCGTGCCTAAAGACGCACCTGTCCCTTTGTACACCCCGCCCGTATTCCAAGACGTACATCACGCTGACCGTCAGGCATATATCATCGGGGCGGGACCTGCGGGTCTCTTTGCTGCGCTCACCCTTTTGGAGCATGGTATCCGTCCCGTCATCTTCGAGCGCGGCAAGGACGTCAGTGCCCGCAAAGTGGATATCGCCACCCTTAACCGCAACCAAGGCTTGAATACCGAGTCCAACTATTGCTTTGGCGAGGGCGGTGCGGGCACGTTCTCGGACGGTAAACTATTCTCGCGCAGCAAGAAACGCGGTAATATGCAGCGGGTTATGGAGTTGTTCCACTACTTCGGTGCCAACGACGGCGTGCTGTACGAGGCTCATGCCCATATCGGCAGCGACCGATTGCCCGCTATCATACGTGCCATGCGTGAGTGCATTCTTGCCTATGGTGGCGAGATACACTTCAATACCTGTGTAGATGCCGACCTATACCATACTCTGTCAGCCCCCTCTATCGGGGTCCCCATAAGCCCTACAGGGCATAGTGAGGTGAACGTGAGGGGACAGGGAGAGCCTATCATTCTCGCTATCGGTCATTCCGCTCATGATACCTACCGTATGCTAGTGTCTGAGGGGGTGCTGTTGGAGCCGAAGGGCTTTGCTATGGGTGTGCGTGTGGAGCACCCGCAAGCCCTTGTCAATCGCCTAATGTACCACAACCCTTCGCCCGAGGTTATCCGACTGGTGGGTAATGCGTCCTATTCGTTGGTCACGCAGGTGCAAGGGCGTGGGGTATATTCCTTCTGTATGTGCCCGGGCGGACACATTGTCCCTGCGGGTAGCAGTGCCGACAGTTGTGTGGTTAATGGTATGTCCGCCAGCCACCGCAACTCACCCTATGCCAATTCCGGCATTGTCGTTGAGATACGCCCAGAAGACATCCAAAAAACTTTCAACTTTCAACTTTCCACTTCTCTCAACACTCAACACTCAACACTCAACTTCTCTCAACACTCAACTCTCAACTCTCTCTGCTTCCAGGAATGGCTTGAGCATGAGGCTTTTATCCATGGTGCACCTGAATCTGTGGCACCTGCGCAGCGTTTGCGTGACTTTGTGGATGGGCGAGAGAGTTGTGACCTGCCCCCATGCAGTTACCTTCCAGGGCTTCGCAGCAGCCGGTTGGATGAGTGGCTGCCACCTATGATTGGAGCACGCCTGCAGCAGGGTTTCCGTGACTTCGACCGCAAGTACCGCGGTTTCCTCACCAACGATGCCGTTATACTCGGCGTAGAGAGCCGCAGCAGCAGTGCAGTACGTATTCCGCGCGACCCCGATACACTCCAATCCGTTTCTACCCCCAACCTCTACCCTTGCGGTGAGGGTGCAGGCTACGCAGGCGGCATCACCTCTTCCGCCCTCGACGGCATCAATGCCGCCCTAGCCATTGTCCGTCAATAGCCGGTCTATTCATCGCCAGCCTCCATACCATCTCCGCAGTACGTACAATACTGCGAACACTATCGCCGCAACACCTATCCATGCCAACCAGCGCATCACTCGCGGCACGTACCGCTGAGGTGGCAGTTGCCGCACCACCTCACGGTCGCAATACAGCGTATCCGTGCGAATCATTACACGCTCGCGCCACCTGTCCCGCCAACGGTCGCAATACACCGTATCCCCGCGGATATATTCCCGCACATACACGCTATCGCGCAGAAAGGTGCTATCCCGCCTTTCCAACCGGCTCTGCGCGATGGCACTTGTGCTCTCTGACGGTACGCACCGAGTCGAGGTGACGCATGCGTTGCTCAGCAGGACAAGGCACATCATACAGAGGATACGGGTCAGGAGCGATAATCTCCAAATACATAGTTTCATACTTGTTTTGCTTACGATTATTATAATTCACCAGCAGCACCTCGCACAGCCGCTTCAGCGTACTGCGGGACGACAGCAGACGCGGTATCGGCAGGGCATCCGAGTTCAGCGGAGGATAGATGAGATCCGCCACACCCACCAGAATACACCCCGCGGTATCACGAACCGTATTGCCCGCGTGCATCCGTATGCCGGTACGCCCTACCACATTGCCCACCAAAGGAAGCACCTCCCCGAAACGGGGCGACATCGTGAGCGTAACAGGATAGAATCCCGTAGGTATTGCCACATCGGCACGCTCCAAGGTGTCGCAGAAGTAACAGTTATCCACCAACAATGTCCCGCAAATGGCATTGCCTTTGGGAGGTTCACGTAAAAGTTTGAGTAACATAAAGATATTTACGATTTACGAATTTATGTACTATTTGCCCTGCGGGCAGTACATTTACTTGCATCTATAACGATAATCTATGCCCACGACCGAACCAGCAAAAGTGAGAGTCTCACCATAGGCCACGAGCAGGCTGCTGTCTATCACACCTATCGGCGGTGTTGCGATTCCCGCTATCAGCAATGCGCACCCGAAAGTGCACATCGCCGTGGCGAGAACAAGTTGCAAATACCTCATTTTTAGTTGAGTGTTGAGTGTTTAGTGTTTAAAGTTGAGGGCAGTGGAAAGTTGTCAGTTCTATAGACATCAAGCCCCTACCCCCAACTCTCAACCATCACTTATGCCACCTCATCTGCCACTTGGTGCCAAACATACTGACGCAACGTGGTGTACCTGGTTTGCGCCTTAAACCCTGCCAAGTCGGCAGCCTTCTTGTCGGGGTCCTTCAGACGGGTCAGCGTACTCGCGCATATCTGCCCGAAACGCTTGCGCGCTGCCTCCTCCACCGCACTCACAGGCGTGCTACGCTTGCCCATAATATGGGTGAAGTTCGGGTTCTCTATCATCGCAGCATTGGAGGTGGCTGCCTTGCGGAGCATAAAGGTTACTTGACTCTTTTTGGAAAGTTTACCGCTAACGGATTTAACGGGATCAATAAATCTGATTTTTGCCATAATAATTTTACTTTAATCTTTTTTAGTTGTACAATAATTTTACTGCGTCAGGCTATCTTAGCCATCTCTTTGGAAACGATATAGCCGAACAATGTGCGACACTTCTTTTGGTTCTTGAAGGTTGCCTCATACGCCGCACGCTGTGTGGCATCCTTCATCGCAGCCTTCGCGTTCTCCACAGCCGTCTTGAACTTTGTTTTGTGCGCCAACTCCTTTGCCGAGTAGGGAGTGGTACGGGATTTACATAACTTGCCGGTATAAAGAGAGCCGTTACGCTCTGCGAAATACACGTCGGAGTGCTGGCACACCTTACCCGACAATGAGCGGACCAAGTCCATTGGAACATACTTTGCCATAATTCTTACATCATTACATTTTTACGTTTATTACTCTGCAACCTTTCCGAGGCGGTCGCCATACCTTGACTTTCGAAAGACGCTGCAAAGGTACTACAGACGCAAAATCCATTGAGCGTTTCTGGCACTTTCCGTCACTTTCCGTCGCGATTTGGCGTTATTTGTCACTTTTTGTTACTTTCCGTCACTTTCTGTCACTTTTCTTTTGTAACAAACTATCTTACAAACAAATACAAGGACACACACCTATAAGCCACCACTAAAGGCATAAAAAAAGAGACCGCCTACACTTGTCAGGCAGTCTCTTTATTGAGCCCCTCCGCGGACTCTCCGTAAGTCCGAGGACGAAACGGAGTGCTCGCAGAGGGGGCGGCGGAGAGGTCTCTATATAGTGTTATTCTACCTCCACACCTGTAATTGTATAGGTTTTGCCGTTGCGCAGGATATACACCTGTCCGTCGCGGAATACCTTGCGAACGTTTTGCAAATTCTTGCTGCTCTCGTCCGTTGCACTTTGGCTATCCGTAGGAATATCAGCAACATCCACAGAGAGCGTATAGACACCATAACCATTGTTGTTGGTGTACACTGCGATTTTGGCTGTATGCTCATCCACAATTCGGACACAAGGAACTGCGACACGCACATCGTTGCTTGTATCGCCCATGCCATCGTACGGAAACTCCCACAATTGGGTCATATTGGCAAAGACGCGTTCTTTGTCTGCAAACTTGTATAGGACGAAAGTAGATGCGGGCTTGTTGATGGTGTTGCCACCTGCCATTACAAGGAAGTATTCGCCACCCAACTCGAACTCAACCACACCGTTGTGACCTGTCCTGCGAACTTGTCCGTTGCGATTGGTAACAAGCGGAGCCATACCACCATCGTCCGTAGTATCGAACCACCCCAAGTTATTCCCCTGCATATCGAACAAAATCGGGTAGTCGTTGTAGCCGTCCACATAAAACATACCACCTTCTATCGGGAAGATTTGCGGTGCATAACTGAAGTTGTGCTCTCCCTTGGTCTTAATACAATAATGTTTGCCATCCCACTTGCCATTCTGTATATTCCAGTAATATACATCGCCGGTGTTTGCAGAAGCAGCCATCACGATAGCATCCTTGGTAACATCACCACTCACACCAAAGGCATCGAAACGAATAGCAGTATTGGCGAAATCGGCATTCAACGTAGTATCGCAGATGAGGAGACGCCCTTTACCATTGTCAATGTCATCCATTACCCACACTTGGTATTCCCCCTTGGCACTTGAGATAAAATTGGCTGCCAAGATGTGACCGGCATTGTCCAACTTGAGGTCGTTGGCAGGACCAAAGACGTAATCTTTGGTTGCATCGCCACGCGATTTGAACAAGTAGTCAGCAACGGGAATAACATCGAACATATCGCCATCGGCAATGTTCACTTTCTTGAAGTTAACGTACGTAGGCTGGTTAGCGTCACGGTTCGGGAAATACAAGAAACCATTGTGAAGTACTACAGAACGGCTACCCGAAGCGATGTCATTAGGCTTGTTGGAGTTGAAGTTGTCAAGCACAACAGAGAACATCCAATCGTTGGATAGGTTGCAGGTCACCTGCTTACCGCTTTGCTCCTGTCCGATAGAAATTGTCTCATACACGTGCGCATCGTGCCCCATAGGAGCAGAGGGAATAACGTCATCGGCAAAAGCGCGCAGACGCAAACTGTTGCACGGCTCAACGACAGCAACGATATCCACTTTGCGGCGATTGTAGAACGTAGTTTGGTCGATTTGCAGTTTATAGGAAGCAATCGTATCATATTCATCACAGAAGGAAGGATAGCCGTCAGCAGAGTAACCTGCGATACGTTTACCTTCGAGTTTGATGAGCATACCGGCATAGTCCGGTAGAAAACAAATCCGGTCAACAACAATAGGAACAATCGCCGAAGCCGGCTCCTGCTCAACGACCTCGGTCACCGTCAGCGAGGGAGTACCATTTACGATATTCTTGATGCCATTAACGGTATATTCAGTATCTTCTGCCAATGTGGTTCCTTCGGGAAAGATAACATGCATACCGCCCGTGTAGTCTTGCAAATATGCTTCCTCGCCGTCAAAATAAGTGGTAGTACCCCGCATTGAAGTAACCGTGCCATTTGGCATAGCAGAAACCTCGCTGACAGCAGGAATATACTCACCCCATTTGGCATACAGGGTACCCTCTGTGTTTTTGTCAATGGTTGTAATCTTCTTACCCTCGAAAACAGGATTGTCGTACCAACCCATAAAAGTATATTTTATGACAACACCATCCACCATATCTTCACGGTATGGAGCCTGCAATGTATAAGGAGCATCAGCATCCACGGTGTTCGGGTTGGCGAAACCGTGCTTCCAATAGGATTGGAAATAGTCGATATTGCCATACGCCTTGTAGTCCGCCGATACTGGCCACGCGGTACGTTGGGTGTTGAGGAAGAATGCCTGCAAGTTATAACGCAAGAAAGCCCCGTTATCAGACCACGTGTTGTATTGCAGAAGGTCAGCCTCCACTTTCTGAAGCGTACATACATACTGCATATAATCCACCAGCCATTGGAACTTCGCCTTGGTAGCAGCGTCCGCGAAGAAATCGCCCTTCATTGTATAGGGAGCGTAGCAAGCCCACGGAATACCGTTGTTCACATTTCCCTTACAAGAATCCAAAGCCGTCCACGTATATTGAGCATTATCTGCAGGAACCTCTGCAAATGTATTCCACAATGTATTCAGCCCTGCATACATATCCTGCTTGTTCTGCCAACCGTCATCGTTGGTCCAGCCGCCGTTGAGTTCGTACTGAACATCGGCAAACGAAATGATAGCCATCGGTAGTGCTACCAATAAACATAATAGTTTTTTCACCATATTGTGATGTGTTTTAATGGCGGGGCGGCGGCTCCTACCGACCCGATGTATAAAAATAAAGCGTGGAAACCTTATCTTTGCTTATTCCCGACATCGAGGTTCTGGTTTACCGTCCAACAAGAACAAACAATAACGCCCACGCCGATATGTACGTGTACACCAGCAATGGTGTACCAAATACACACCGATGAGCGTTTACTGCATTCCTGCCTTGGGTTGTGAAATGTACCAGATTCCGATGTCCCAAAACAAGCGCTGATAAACGCCGTTTGTTAATAATACATACACAAAGACTCCTTTCGCGGGGCATTATTGTCGCGATACTGACCGAGTCTCTACACCTTGACTGTCTGCTGATTACAGACGGTCTCTGTGCTTCCTCTCCGTCATTCCCGCCCCAACTATCCCCAACGTAAGTCTTTGCACCTGCAAAAGTAGTAAAATTTTTACAAACACACAAACATCCGCCAACTTTGCCCAAGGCAACCGCACCAAAATAGCGATATAACGTGAGTTCCGATATAACGAAAACTGATAGAACAAAACCTTCAAAACCAAACAAAACTTTTTCTTGCGGCACAACATATGCCGCGCTTGCGACAAGATGGTCAAACTTTGTTCAAATAGGCTTATCGGGATGGCTTTTGAACGGACGGCTACGCCGTATTAACACTAATTAGCCACAAACACACTGTCCAAAGGTATATCGAACTCACGTTTATTAAGAATGATGGGGCTAATAAGTCTGATTGGACTAATGGGGCTAATAAGAGACGACGCGAGAGACGTATCCCGTTTCACCAACGAGGCTCATAGGAACCCCGCCCGTGTTGTCTCCTTTGCCATCAAGTACGTGGGGAGATTTCAAAAGTAAATATACTGAATCTTAGATGTAAATCGTCCTGCCTGTTACTCTATAGGCATAGTACGCAGGCGGGTATCCCGCAGGGCGATACGCATATTGTCGAGGGCTTGTCTGGCAGAGCCTTGGTCGTCGTACATCTTAGGATAAAGACGCTCAAGGCTGAGGAGTATGCGTTCCGCCTCAGCGAGTGCCGCAAGGGATGCCTCGTCTGCGCCCGTGACACGGGTAAGCAACAGGTTCATCTTGTCCACCGCACACCAGAACATCGCCAAGGTGGTGTACTTGCCATGGTGTACGTGGTACATGGGCAGGATAGCCTCATAAGCCTCCTCCACTTTGCCCGCACGCCGCATTTCAAATACCTCCTTGACAGTCATTGGTGAGTTGAGTGTTTAGTGTTGAAAGTTTAGTGCAGTTGATAGTTGAAAGTTGAAAGAAGTTGGGGAGTTTTATAGTTGAGAGATGGGAGAAGACAGTGCCTATCTTCTCCGCATCTGCTGCACTTTGCGCATCATCTTGCTCGTTTGGTCGAACTGCTTGAGGAAACGGTTTACCTCCACAATGCTTGTTCCGGACCCTTTGGCAATACGGTTCTTGCGGCTGCCATTGAGCAACGCAGGGTTGGCGCGCTCTTCGGGTGTCATAGAGGATATGATAGCCTCCACGGGTTTGAAGGCATCGTCGTTGATTTCCACGCCCTTCATCGCCTTGTCCATACCGGGAATCATGCCCATAAGGTCCTTCATCGAACCCATCTTCTTTATCTGCTCCAACTGAGAGAGGAAGTCATTGAAGTCGAACTGGTTCTTGGCAATCTTCTTACTGATGCGGCGGGCTTCCTCTTCGTCATACTGCTCTTGCGCACGCTCCACGAGAGACACCACGTCACCCATACCCAGTATTCGGTCCGCCATTCGCGAGGGGTGGAACACATCCAAGGCATCCATCTTCTCGCCTGTACCGATAAACTTGATGGGTTTCTTCACCACCGAGCGGATACTCAACGCCGCACCGCCGCGGGCATCACCATCCAACTTGGTGAGTATCACGCCATCGAAGTCCAAGCGATCGTTGAACTCTTTGGCAGTATTCACAGCATCTTGACCCGTCATCGCGTCCACAACGAAGAGGGTCTCGCTTGGCGTAATTGCCTGTTTGATAGCGGCTATCTCCAGCATCATCTGCTCATCCACAGCCAATCGGCCCGCCGTATCCACAATCACGACATCGTAGCCGTAGGTCTTAGCCTCCTTGATGGCTTTCTCCGCCTTGGTGACGGGGTTGTTCTCCGCCTCGTCGGTATAGACCTTTGCCTGTATCTGCTCACCGAGTACGCGCAACTGCTCGATGGCAGCAGGACGGTACACGTCGCACGCCACCAACATGACGCGCTTGTTCTTCTTGGTCTGTAAATAGTTCGCCAGTTTGGCAGCGAAAGTGGTCTTACCCGAACCCTGCAAACCGCTCAACAGGATGATAGCGGGATTGCCTTTCAGGTTAATCTCCTCGGCTTCGCCACCCATAAGTTCCGCCAACTCGTCGTGCGTAATCTTGACCATCAACTGCCCGGGACGCACGGCAGTCAGCACGTTCTGTCCCAAAGCCTTTGCCTTTACTTCGTCAGTGAACTGCTTGGCAGTCTTATAGTTAACATCCGCCTCCAAGAGGGCTTTGCGGATGTCCTTGACGGTCTCTGCGATGTTAATCTCGGTGATACGGCCTTCACCTTTCAATATCTTGAAGGAACGCTCTAATCTTTCTGATAAATTGTCGAACATATCTATATATTAACCAATGGGTTTTGTATTCATTGTGCTCTATAACGAGCCTTTATGTGAGCCGTCAAACGCTCATGCATTTCATCAAGGGTCATGTAATGGCACAAATCCTCTTCTGAGATTTTGTGCACCCGGCACTGAGTTTCCTCTCTTGTCATTTTATACATTCTCCTTTCTCGCTGCAAAGTTACTCTTTTTCTAAGACATACACAACTGCTATTTATTAAAACAACACACACCTACAACTGGACCACCTACCAATCTTAGTTCATCTCCTTATATATAAGACGCAAAAAAGCCCTAAAAACTACACTTTCAGACAAGAAAAATGCATTTTCTTTGTAACTATATGATTAGCAACAAAATAAAAAATACATTTATTGCATTCAAGGTACAAGAAACAACATCGGCTGCCCGTGACAGGCAGCCGATTGCAAAAGTAAGGAATTATTTGCACGTGTGCAAATAATTCCATTTACGAATTTACAATGTACGATTCAGTCGGCTTACTTTTGGAAGCGGCCGACGTATTTGATGGCAAGGAAGACGAGCCAGTCGGGAGTGTGCTTGAGAAGCGGAGTGCAGAGGTGGTTGATGACACCGGGCATGTCGGCTTTCTTGCCGCGGAACATAGAGCGCAAAGCACGCTTCACCAACTTCTCAGGGGGGATAGACACTGTCAGGTTGACTGCCAAACGGCGCAGATTGGGTGCCAAACCGAAGAGGGCTGTATCCACTGCGCCTGGGGTCATGACGGTGATGTTTACTCCCTTGGGACGAAGTTCGTACCAAAGCGATTTGGAGAAGTTGTAGATAAACGCCTTGGTGGCATTGTATGTCTGAATGCCAGGCATCGCCATCCATGCGGACATGGACGACATATTGAGGATATACCCTTTGCGGCGCGGTTTGCCACAGATAGTTTGTGCTTGCTCTTCCTCGGTCAGTTGGCGGGCTATCATATCTTCGCCGAACAGGCGGCACATCTTTGCCACGGTAGTCATGTGCAGGTTGAGCATCAGCGAGATACGCTTCATCGATGTCTCGCAATAGGGATTGAAGAAGAACACCCCTGCATCGTTGATGAGGATATCCACCACCATTCCGTTGGCATGGCAGTATGCGTACAATTCCTCCGCAGCGTCCTCTTTGCTGAGGTCGGCATAATGCGGTATGGCGCTCACCTTATATTGTGCGGCAAAGTCTTCCGCCACCTTGCGGAGTTCCTCCTCCTGGTTGGAGACCAGCAAGAGGTCAGTATGATAATCGCGGGCTAACTGCGTGGCATACTGCAAACCGATACCACTGCTTGCACCAGTAACAAGACTTAACACCTTATACTAATTATGAATGAAGAATTATGAGGGTGTGTTTCTTTTATTTCTCTGCCATAGACTTCTTGGCGTTGGCTTCGAGGTGGGCAATCTCTTTTTTGAGGCATGCTGGGATTGGTTCTCCGTCACGCTCCACGCACTCGTGGCACTTCATATCGAGGGTGTACATACGCCCGACGCAGTAGTTGGAACGACCGCAACCTGCATGGTAGTGAGGATTAGCCTGTACGTGCTTGACAAAGTCGGGGTCCTTGATGAGTACGTGGGCTATTTGGAAGAGTTCAAAGCTCTCATCCATAATCGTTTGGCAGTTGTCACCCGACTGCACACCACCTACATAAATGAGTTGGGTATCGCCTAATTCGTCCTTCAACTCACGTTGGAAACGCTTTGCCTGCTCCATGAAATAGAGTTCCTTGAAAGGCACGGTAGGAATCATCAATGCCCCACCGCCACAAAGCAAAGCGGCTTTGAGCCACCAGAAACTCTTCATCGGCATATAGTGGGCAAGGGTCTTGATAGGCATAGCACCACCCAGAATACGCATAGGCGACGCGCTCACCGTACCGCCCGAGAGGACAATACCATGTACTTTGTGCTTGAGTATCTCTCGCGCTACGCGCAAGCCTTCCTCCATGTCCGAACCGCCACGGCATGCGTCCCACATATTGGTCTTGACGATAACCGCCATGTCATCTTTGGCATGAAGCATGACCTCGTCGAGCACCTCGTTCATAAAGCGTACACGGTTCTCAAAACTTCCGCCGTACTCATCGTGACGGTGGTTGGTGCGCTTACTGATAAACTGCGAAATCAAGTAGGCATGCCCCGCATGTATCTCCACGCAGTCGAAGCCCGCTTCGCGGCAGAAATCGACCGCTTCACCGAATTTCTTCACCAGTTGGTGTATCTCGCTGACTTTCAAGCGACGATGGATAGTAGGCGAATAGAGGTTGAAACCGTTGCTCGCGCTCACGGGCATACAATGGCAGGTATAGAAGTGGGTCATATTACCACAGTGTCCGAGTTGGATACTGGCTTTAGCACCCTCGGCGTGTACGGCATCGGTCAGTTTCTTCAAGCCGGGGAGTGCCTCCTCGCGTACATAGAGTTGCCCGTCAAAAGAGACACCGCTTAGGTCCACAGCGCAATAGGCAACGGTAGTCATGGCTACTCCGCCATGCGCTACACTGACATGGTAGTCGTGCAGTTCCTGCGAGGGGGTGTTGTTGTGGCACATATTCTCAAACGCCGCAGAACGGATAAACCGGTTGCGGAGCGTGACAGGTCCTAATTGGAAAGGAGTAAAAAGTTTGGATTCCATTGGTGAATTAAGAATGAACAATGAAAAATGAAGAATGGCAAGTCTTGTAGCACAGAGGTGTCATTCTTCATTATTCCGCTTAGTAAATAAAAGGTATGATACGTTTCAGGCGTTTGGCGTCGAACTCATCGGGGAACTCTTCCTGATACTTGTGCCAGATAGAGTTGGCGCGCGGTACGAGGTTACAGCAACTGAACCACCAGAAGCACAAGCCCGCGTACGACCATGTGAGAATGGCAAAGCCGAGCCACTCGGTGATTTCACCGAAATAATTAGCACTTGTCACGTACTTGTACAAACCGCCCTTGGGCAGGTAGTGGTTGGTGTCGCCCGGCTTGCGCAGGTGCCTGATGACATGGTCGGAGTGCATATTGATGCCCCAACCGACAAAGAATATCAGCGTACCAATGATGAAACGCGGGTCGGTGAGCCAATTGGTGGCATAGGGTGCGTACTGCGGCGCCAAATGGAAGAGCCAATAGCCCTGTATATAGCCGTTGATAAGGTTCCACAGCACCGAAAGCCCCATGATGGTGACGGGCATCTTGCTGTTGCCCTTCATCAGGAAGGGGAATACAAACGAGCGTTGGAAATAGTGGAACTCGAATATCAGGAAGAATATCAAGTACGGTATCTCCAATCGGACAGGCGAGATTGCCCACAAGTACATCATTACGATAAAGACAGGCATCTCCATCAGGAACCAGCCCACCTTGTTGTTGATAGCAGGACCCCACTTCTCGGTGCGCATCTTGCCATAGCCCGCGTCCACAAAGAACAGCGCAATGAATACCACAAGCCCCACAAGGGCCATGATAAACAAGAAATTATAGAAAGAATCTAACGTAGTAGAAAATATCATAGGCTTCTGTCTTTAAGTTTCACTTCTGCTTCAAACAATTGCGAATTGAGCCGCAAAGGTACGAAGAATATCCGACATAGGCAAATAAAATGTCCGTTGCCCTTATTTTTGCCCTCGGTTCGTGGTCTTTTGGCATATAAATAATCCCAAAATGATAATCAGGATGCCGAGCCATTTGAGAGCGGGGAGTTGCTCGTTGAAGCCGAGGAACATAATGAGTGCAGTGAAGACAGGACGGGCATTGTTGAAGGCATTGGCGCGGGTGACTCCGATTTCACGTACCGTATAGCAGAACAAGATAAAGGCTGCCACAGACGACAAGACTGCCAAATAGCCGATTGCCCAAAGAGATGATGTCAGTGCGCTAACGTCCACGGTGGCAAGCATTTCGCTTATTTTAGGTCCGTCCACAATGCCCCACAAGGGGTAGAATAGCAATAAGGAAAAGGCTTGCACGTAGAAGACAATGGTGAGGGATGAATAATGGGTGGGTATGCGGCGCAGGACGATAGTGTAAGCCACTGCCGTGCTGACGGTCACAAAGGCAAGAGGTATGCCCCACGGATTGCCCAACTCGAAGTTGCCCGCGCCTGCGAGAATGAGAAGCAGTACGCCTGCCGTGGAGACAATGATACCAATGATATTGTATATGGTGACACGCTCGCGGAGTATCAGCCACGCAAAGAACGGCGCAATAAGTGGACTGGTGCTGAGAAGCGCCTCGGCGATAGTGGGTGAGGCGAAGAGTTTGTAACTATACGTTTCGAGGATATAGTACAAAAACGGCTGGAAGAAACCGCCCAAGCAAAAGAGAGGAATGTCTTTTCTGTCGATACGCTGCAAGCCAAGCACCGCATTGCCACGGCAACACAAGCCGATAGCAAACATGAGCAGTACGGCAACCGTGAAGCGCAGTATAATCATAGTCAGGGGAGAGAACGACACAAGTGCCGCTTTGACTGCGATACCCGAACCCGCCCAACAGAGCATGGCAAGGATGATGGCGATGTAAGGAAATACCTTCTTCATAACAAGGCGCAAAGGTACTGCTTTTTCACCACACTTACAAATGCTGCTTTTTCTTCGTGCATTTGTCCGCCAATGGGCAGTCCTTGCACCCGCCATCGCCTTCACAAGGCTGCTGTCGTTGCTTGTGCACCGACCACCATACGCCTGCTATCGCGCACACTATCAATACTATGACGAGTATCTCCTGCCACATATCTTTACTAACAGAGCAAACTACCTACCTGGTACACCACAAACGCTGCCAACCATGCCACGGCTATCGAGTTTACCACCGTGAAGACTGCCCATTTCCAGTTTATTTCACGGCGTATGGTGGCGATAGTGGCTACACATGGGAAGTACAAGAGTGTGAATACAAGGAACGCATACGCACTCACGGGTGTCAGTGCCGTTGCCGACATGTCTCCGCCGAACAAGATAGCAAATGTGGCAGCGATGGCTTCTTTGGCAGGCAGACCAGTGAGAAGGCAAACCGACATCTTCCAGTCAAAGCCCAGCGGGCGCATAACGGGTTCGATAAACTGTCCGATAGCCGCCAGCCACGAGGTCTCGATGTGGTCGAGGTCGCCTGCGGGGAAATACTCCAATGCCCAGATAATCACCGATGCGCACAGGACGACGGTGGAGATTTTCTTGAGGAAATCCGACACGCGGTACCAGATGTGTCCGCCGATGCTCTTCCATGTGGGCATACGGAAGGCGGGCAACTCGTTGACTTTGTCATCGGCAGGTTTGCGGAACCATTTGGTTTTCTTCATAATAAACGCAAACAGGAAACTCAGCAGAATACCGAGCAGGTACAACGACAGGAGCACCAACGCCTTGTAGTTCTCAAAGAATGCGTCAATAAAGAGGATATACACCGGCAGGCGCGCCGAGCAGGACATAAACGGCACCATCAGTATGGTCAAGGAGCGGTCTTTGGGGTCCTTGATGTCTTTTGCCGCCATGATTGCGGGCACGTTGCAGTCAAAGCCCATCAACATCGGGATAAACGAGCGTCCGTGCAAGCCGAGGCGGTGCATCATGCCGTCCATCAGGTACGCCACACGCGCCATATAGCCTGTGTCCTCCATCAGCGAGAGAAAGAAGAACAGAATGATGATGTTCGGCAGCGCGGTCAGCAGCGACCCCACGCCTTGTATGATACCGTCGCCCAACAGACTGCCCAGCCAGCCCGTCGGCAGCGCACCCACACAGAGGTCGTAGAGGGCATCAATGCCACGCTGCATCAGGTCCTGCAGGGGTTCTCCGAGCGCAAATGTACATTCGAACACCACGAACAATATGACAGCAAGGATAGGGAAGCCCGTCCATTTGTTGGTCAGAATCTTGTCTATGCGCTCTAACCGCGTGCAGTGTTTGTCGTCTTTCGGGTGGAGCAGCGTCTGCATCAGCACACCGTGCACGTAACCTGCGTAGGCGTCCTCATCGTGCTGCTCCCACGCATGGTAAACGGGGTGGTCAGTCGATACAGGGGCTGCGTTAGTTTGTTCCAACAGATGCAGTATCTCACCTATCCCGTGCCCTTTGCTCGCACTCACCAATGCCAGTGGCACGCCCATCAAATCCTGCATCGTGGGCAAGTCCAGCGAGTGTCCTGTCTTCAGCAGCAGGTCATAGCGGTTGAACGCCAACACAATCTTCTCCTCTTCGTCAATGATGTGCGGCGTGAGGAGCAGGCTCTCCTCCAAGTGGGTGGAGTCCACCACCTGCAGCACTACATCGTATTGATGCCCGTGCAGTTCGTTATGGTCGTGTATCTCGGTGAATACGAGTGGTTTACCCGTCCATTCCGTCTCCTTGCGCAATGCCTCTACCAACGCACTCTTGCCGCTTTGGGCACTACCCACCACGGCGATATCGATTGTTTTGTTCTCGGATGCCATATATTGTCAATCAAACTAATACCCCAATCGGACTGCAAAATTACTGCCATTCTTTTGCCTGCACAATCCCCAAATGTAGGGAAACAGAAAGGTATCCACTCGCTATTCTCCCGCTAATCACATACTAATCACATACTAATCACATACTAATGTCATACTCTTGACTCGAAATTAACACGATGACATTCACAACCAGAATAAGACATAGTTGCATAGAAAAAGCGGCAATCACCTTGCGCATATCGAAAATTTGCAGTAATTTTGCAATGTATTCCCGCACGTTGTTGCGGAAAATTTGCATAAAAGCCATATGACAAGCAAAGACGAGTTAAAAACAAATGCACGCAAACTACTGACAAACAAATACTTGATAGCAATTTTAGTATTTGCGGTTGTATATCTGCTTGTAGGAGACCAAAGCGCAATCAAGCGACTAAAACGCAGTCGTCAGATACATCAGACCGAGGTACAATTGCGTGAAGCACGGGCGGACACACAGCATGCACTACACCTGATGGAGGTGTTGCAGGACACGGACAGCCTCGAGCAGTTCGCGCGTGAGCGATATGGTATGCACGCAAGCAACGAAGATGTATATCTGATTACAAATTAAAATTGCAAATTACTATGAAGTGGAGTAATATCCTATTGATTGTGGGCTTGGTGATTCTGTTGGCAGGGTGCGTGATGAGTTATATGAAGTTGCAACCCTATTCAGACTATGTGTTGGTAGCAGGGGCTGTGATTGTCATTTTCAGGGGTGCTATACGCAGTCGGGAGAAAGCGGAGAATATCAAGCCAGCAGACAACCAAGAGGAGGATGATAGCAAGTAATTACAGATGAAAGCAATAACAATCAAAGACATAGCACGGGATTTAGGCATTTCCGTCTCAACGGTAAGCCGCGCTTTGCAGAACCATCCCGACATCAGCGACAAGACCAAACACGACGTGCGCGAGTGTGCCCGCAGACTCAACTACAAGCCCAATATGATGGCAAGCAACCTGCGCACCTGCCGCAACAATGTGATAGGCGTGGTGCTGCCTGAAGTGAACCACCATTTCTTTGCCTCTGTGCTGGACGGCATAGAGCAGACCGCCAATGAAGCAGGATACAAGATACTCATCTGTCAGACAGGCGAAAACGTGGAGAAAGAGGTGCAAGGCATTCAAGCCCTTATCGGCAGCCGCGTGGCAGGTATGCTGGTAGGCGTGAGCAAGCAGACCACCGGACTGCAGCACCTGCAGGATGTCATAAACAGCGGCATACCATTGGTGCTGTACGACCGCCCGTGTCCCTCATTGAAATGCGACCAAGTGCTGTCGGATGACTATACGGGAGCCTACACAGCGGTAGAATACCTGATACAAACAGGCTGCAAAAGCATTGCCTATTTCTCGTCCCCTATGCAGTTGGAGGTAGCACGCAGACGTTACCAAGGGTGGCGTGATGCATTGATACACTATGGATTACCCTACGATGAGACGAATATCATAACCTGTGATACGCGGGCACAAGCCATCATTGATACACCCATTATCATGCAGCGCGAAAGCAAGCCCGATGCCATCTTCTGCGTGAATGACAATTGTGCATCAGGAGTACTCTACGCCGCACAGATATTAGGCATCCGCATACCTAATGAGTTGGCTATCTGCGGTTTTTCGGACGACCCGCTGTGCCGTACCACCTCGCCGATGCTGACCACCGTGCAGCAACACGGCATCGAGATAGGGCGGCGCTCCATGCTGCGCCTGCTCAAACGGTTGGACGGCGACGAGCGTATCTTCCAGACAGAGATGGTGCCTACCGATTTAGTAGTACGCGAAACAACCAAATAACTATGTTAGAATACAATACTTGGACTATCGAACAGCGCGACTGGGACTCTCAGCACGAGCCGGAGGTGGAACAACAACTCTCATTCTCCAATGACTACCTGTGCCAAACAGCACATTTTGAGGAGCACTACGCGGCTCCGCAACGCCTGTGCACGTACATAAAGGGAGTAGAGAAGCCCATACCCAATATCTCCTCTATCTCAGTACGCTTGCACGACGAGCGTTTGGACTTGGCAGACTGGAAGGTGGAGAATTTCTACCGTCGCCTGCACAAGAACGAACCGCTGCTTGAGCGGGAGTTCACCACCCTGTCACCCAAAGGATACACGTTGAATATAAAGGCTGTACGAGAACTGCTGCCTGCCAAAAAGGAGGCGATGCAAATCACCTACAGAGTGCAGTCGGTGGACTACAATGGTCCTGTCTCGCTGCTGGCACTCTTGGGCGGAGGCGAGGAGGCTGTAGAGTGGTACCCGCTGATGAACTACGTAGGGCAGGACCTTAGTTGGATGTGGCTGCAGATGCGGCACGTGGACCTGCAACTCTGCTGCGCGATGAACTACACCATATTCAAGAACGGCACGCCGGTGCCCCATCGCCCTATCAAGATTGAGAAGCAGCACATCGTCGGCTACTCTGCCACCCTGCCCATACGGGAGGGGGAGACCTATGTCCTGCAGAAACGTGTGGTGGTGCTTGACTCACGCAACCACCAGAAAGACACACTGATAGACAGTGCAACACAATGCTTGACAAACTGGTAAAAGAGCACCTTATTTTGGGCATTGACCCGGGCACCCTATTTATGGGCTACGCGTTGTTGCGCACTTCGGGCAAGCATGCCGAATTGGTGACATTTGGCGTGTACGATGTGCACAAGTTGGACGACCAATACGCCCGCCTGCAGCGCGAGTTCTTCTTCCTGCAGGAGTTAATCGAGGAGTACCACCCCACGGAACTGGCTATCGAGACGCAGTTTGTGGACAAGAACCCGCAGACGATGATTAAGATTGTGCATGCCCAGGGGGTGGCGATTGCGGCGGCTCTCTCCAAGGATATTCCCATCAACGAGTACTCGCCCATGAAGGTCAAAATGGCCATCACCGGCAACGGGCATGCCGACAAGCAGCAGGTCGCTGCCATGCTTCAGCGCTTCCTCCATATCCCCGAAGAGGACATGCCCCGCAAGTTGGATGCCACCGACGCCCTCGGTATCGCCTACTGCCACTACCTGCAATTGGGGTTACCCCTCAAGGAAAAAGGTGCCAAAGACTGGACTACCTATGCGCGGCAGAAAGGGCTGACAGACAAACAGTTGACCGGTCCAAACGCCAAACTGCTTGCCGCACTTCAACAGCGGAAGAAGTAGAATAAGGCGATTTTTTCATTTTTTCAATACCTAATATTTGGTATTCCGATTTATTTGTCGTACCTTTGCACCGAATTTGTGAAACAACCCAAATCAATAATTAATAGTTATGGCTTACGTAATTTCTGAAGATTGTATCGCTTGTGGCACTTGCAAGGACGAGTGCCCGATGGGAGCCATCTCCGAAGGCGATCGTTACTCCATTGACCCTGACATGTGCACCGAATGCGGCACGTGCGCAGATGTCTGCCCAAGTGGCGCAATTTCCAAATAAATTGCTATTGAGAGTACAACGAAGAGGCTGCCTGACAACATTTGTTGAGCAGTCCTCTTTTTTTGAGCCTTACGGTTATCCCTGCGGCAGATAGTGTGATGCTTGTCGTTGGGTATCAATGGGTTGCGTGGTTGTTCTGACCATTATGAACAAGTTATATAGTATTTCTCGTTCGTTTCGTTTCCGCCGTTTCTCGCGCAAAGCGTATGCGGCTTTTGCTTCGATGCACCGCCATGTGACCATCGGTCGCGTGGGGCGTAGCATTTGCGACTTGGAGATGCTCAAGTCGGGCAAGGCTGTGGCACTGTGTGCGGCATTCATCTGCGGCGTATCGGCAAATGCCGGGGAGACTCTCTCTCCCGACGAAACGGAAGTGGCAAACCGGATTGCCTTGGAGCAACTGGACGTAGTTGCCACAACGTCGCGCCTCGCCTCTTCGGCGGTGCGACAAGTCACTGTCTTTTCCCGCGACGACATTCGTCAGTTGCCCGTCAGCACGCTGGCGGAGGTGCTGCAGCGCTTGCCCGGGGTCGATGTGCGCCAACGCGGTGCCACGGGCGTGCAAGCCGACATCGCCCTCAATGGCTGCACGGCTGACCAGACGCTCATCTTCCTCAACGGCGTCAATGTCACTGACCCGCAGACGGGGCACTACTCCATGAACCTGCCCGTCGAACCGCAGGACATCGAGCGCATCGAGGTGTACAACGCCACGCCGCAGGGCTTGGGCGCGTATGCGGGGGTCATCAACATCGTCACTCGGCAGGCGCGCGATACCGTCCATGAGGTCGAAGCCTCACTCGCGGCAGGCGAATACGGGCTCTTCAATCCCCGCTTGGCTTACCGTGACGCCCGCGAAAACCTGCACTGGGAAACCAACGTAAGTTACAATCAGTCAACGGGTTTCGCCTCCAACACCGACTACCGCATTGCCAATGCTTTCGCCCACCTCACGGCGGGTGATTTCGAGGTGCAGGCGGGCGCGCAGTACAAGGACGCGGGTGCCAATGCTTTCTACGCCCTTTCCTATCCCGACCAGTTCGATGCCACCCGCATGGCGTTTGCCTCGGCGGCATACCACGGGCGGTTGGCAGAGCGGTGGACGATGGATGCCTCGGCGCTCTATCGTGCTCATTATGACCGCTTTGAGTTGTTCCGCGAGGGCACCGAGACGCCTTCTTGGTACACGGGGCACAACCGCCATTGGACGCACACCGCCGATGCCGATGCCAAGCTCGGCGTGTTCTGCACCGAGCCAGCCATACG
>SAMEA104315439__coassemble_181_pt1 | contig 34628 bp, 22 predicted proteins | sample SAMEA104315439__metabat2_low_PE_016 | metagenome-assembled genome bin SAMEA104315439 (sample SAMEA104315439) | gut metagenome | biome: Monkey gut; feature: monkey-associated habitat; material: faeces | place: China | collected 2013 | reverse complement strand
CCCGACCTTGCCTGCCGGTGTTTATATCATCAATGGCAAGAAAGTGGTAAAGTAATGTTTATCCGTCAGGCGGTGTGTTCTCGCTGCCTGACGGATAGCAATTGCGGCAAAGCCGCCATATCGTACAGCATCGTACATTGTAAATACGAAAATTGTAAATAGTATAATGAACCATAAATTACTGACATCAATCCTCGTGTCGCTCTTGCTCTTGCCGCTTTCGGCAAAGGCGGACATCACCGAGCATTTCTGTAGCCCGACCACGTACTTGTTGGGCTGCACGAAGTATGCCTCGTCGGGTGTCTATCAGGATGTGGATATGGGCGATGGCACTACGGGTACGCTCCGCCTTACCATTGGCTCTCCCTCTCCCGCTACGACTGTGGAGGATAGCATAGCACTCGGTGGCACCTACCTGTTTGGCTGCCAGCGTATCCCTGCTACCGCTGTGGGGACTGCAACCTATACCGATGCGCTGACCAACACCTCAGGCTGCGACTCTCTTGTCACGCTCAGCCTGCGTGTGTACCGACCTTTCGTTCCGCGCGACACCACGGTATATTGGACGGATAGTATAGCCCTTGGTGGTACGTATCTGTTTGGTTGCCAACGTATCACGCCTACCGTGTTGGGCAGTTCTGACTATACGGACATCCTTTCGCCTTGGCTGGGCGGGGGCGACTCCACCTCCGTGCTCACTCTGCGTACATACAAGGCTGCCCCTGTAGTGGAACCGGAGGTGCTTGACACCATCTGTGAAGGGACTACCTATACTTGGAACCGCAACGGCAAAGATTATACCGCCGCAGGTCTGTACCATGACACCCTTGTGGGGGCTGTCCGCGACACGGCTGTATCATTACACTTGACCATAAACCCCGTACGCCGCACGAACATAGACACTACGGTTTGCGAGGGCACATCGGTTCGTATGTGGGGACACGACTATGTTGTAGGAACATATACGCAAACCCTGTCAAGCACAGTAACTGGTTGCGACTCTGTTATTACGCTCAATGTGCACGAACAGTCTTGCGAACCGCTGCGTGACACAATCACCGATGCTGTCTGCGGTGGTTCCTACCTCTTTGGCTGCCGCACACTCACCGAGTCGGGCACGTATAGCGACACCCTTAGTTCTATGGTGTCTGTGTTGGATAGTATCGTTACGCTCCAACTCACCATCCATACTGTTCAGGACACAACTATCCGGGATACTATCTGTGCCGGCGACTCATTATTGTTCTTTGGCAAGTACTACCATACCGCAGGTGACTACAGGGACACAACAAAGAGTATCATCACAGGTTGTGATAGTATCGGTACACTCCGCCTAAGGGTTAATCAGCCTACTACAGGCGATACTACCGCTACAATATGTAGAGGTGACTTACCCTATGAGTGGCACGGTCAGATATTGAACGCAGCAGGTACTGCCACTTACACTACAACCAACGTTGCAGACTGCGATAGTGTGGTAACACTGACCTTGGTAGTAAACGAACCTACTACAGGCGATACTACCGCTACAATATGTAGAGGTGACTTACCCTACGAGTGGCACGGTCAGATATTGAATACTAAAGGTTCTGCCACCTACACCCTGACCAATGCGGCAGGCTGTGATAGCGTGGTAACACTTACCTTGACGGTACAAGAACCCACTATGGCAGCCGAGGAGACTGTGTCTGTTTGCGAGAGTGAACTGCCTTATAACTGGTTAGACCACTATGAGGTAAACATTGCAGGCTTCCATCGTGATACGGCTTATTATACTACAGGTTGTGATAGTGTTTATTACACCTTGCACCTGATTGTAAATAAACCTTCTACAGGCGACACTACTGCTACTATATGTAGAGACGAACTACCCTATGAGTGGTATGGTCAGACATTGAACGATGCGGGCACTCTCACTCGTGTCATTACCAACGCTGCTGGTTGTGATAGTACGATTACTCTCACTCTTGTTGTGAACGAACCTACCGCAGGTGACACTACCGCTACTATTTGTAGAGGCGAGTTACCCTATGAATGGTATGGTCAGACATTGAACGATGCGGGTAAACTCACTCGTGTCATTACCAATGCCGCAGGTTGTGATAGTACGATTACTCTCACTCTTGTTGTGAACGAACCTACCGCAGGCGACACTACCGCTACTATTTGTAGAGGCGAGTTACCCTACGAATGGTATGGTCAAACCTTGACACAGGCAGGCACTACCACCCATACCCTGACCAATGCAGCAGGCTGTGATAGCGTGGTAACACTTACCTTGACGGTACAAGAACCCACTATGGCAGCCGAGGAGACTGTGTCTGTTTGCGAGAGTGAACTGCCTTATAACTGGTTAGACCACTATGAGGTAAACATTGCAGGCTTCCATCGTGATACGGCTTATTATACTACAGGTTGTGATAGTGTTTATTACACCTTGCACCTGATTGTAAATAAACCTTCTACAGGCGACACTACTGCTACTATATGTAGAGACGAACTACCCTATGAGTGGTATGGTCAGACATCGAACGATGCGGGCACTCTCACTCGTGTCATTACCAATGCGGCAGGTTGTGATAGTACGATTACTCTCACTCTTGTTGTGAACGAACCTACTGCAGGCGACACTACTGCTGCTATCTGCGTCGCCGACCTGCCTTATATATGGTATGGTCAAACCTTGACACAGGCAGGTACTACCACCCACACTCTGACCAATGCAGCAGGATGTGATAGCGTGGTAACTCTCACCTTGATAGTAAACGAGCCAATGACTATCGACACCACCGTTACTATCTGCGAGGGCAGAAAGTATCTGTTGGGCACCACCGAACTGACAGAGAGCGGCTCCTATACCTACACCACAGCATCTCTGATAACTGGTTGCGATAGTACGACTAACCTCACGCTGGTAGTTACCCCTGCCGAGGTGGACTATATCTCCGAGACAATCTGCGAGGGCGACACCTACGACCTCCACGGCACATTGTTGAGTACCGCAGGCACCTACCGCGACACTACGTATGCTGCTGATGGCTGTATGAGTATCACTGAACTGACGTTGAGCACCCGCACGTGCTTGGCTCGCGCAGAGGTGTCTGTTACGGGCTTCGTATGCCCTGGCACCGAGTACCGCGGACGCCTTACCTCGCACATCATCATGGAGGCTGTCTCGTGGACGGACTCTGTGCACGTAAATGTGGACGGTGTGCCTACCGACTCTCTCTACGACTACAGCATCACGCCGTATGTCACTACTCTGCCTACTGTCTCTGCCGATGATATGCAGGCTATCTGCGGTCAGGCTATCATGCTGGATGAGGCCATTGCTAAGGTCAATGCCCATATCGCTGCCGAGTCTCACTATGCGCCTAACCACATCATCGCATGGGAGGTGCAGACCAACGGCACATGGCAGCCGCTCAACATAACCACCGCTATCAGGGGTGGGGTAGAGCAACTCACTATCCGTCTCACCGTTATCACCGATTGCGGCGTGGAGACCTCTGCGCCTCTTACGGTAAAGGTCGAGACTCCCGCTCCCGAGAACACCGCATCTATGGACAATGTACCTGCTGTCAGCAAGTACAGCGACTACCTGCTCATGATTGACAAACGCGAGATAGAGACCACTTTCGACTGGACCTTGCAGCCTGCCGATGTGCGCTGGTATCGCGTAGTGGGCACTATCGACAACTACGCCGATGGTAGCACTCGTGACGACGAACAGGTGGGCGAGGGCTTCTACTACACCGTAGGCGCACAACTCGCAGGCTCTTTCTATGCACGTATCACCCACGAGCCTACCACCGCTACCGAGTGCAGCGGCGAACTGCGCACCGTGGAACTGATATGCAGTGCCTCCAAAGCGGCTCCGCAATTGGCTCCCAACGTGGCTCGTCCTGCCGAGCAGATACGTGTGCTCAACCTTAACCCCGAGTGCACCACCGAGATTCGCGTCTATAGCGTCAATGGAGAACTGCTTGAGACCTACACCTCGCAAGAGGCGGTCGAGTTCTTCTTGCGCGCTGCCGGCACTGCAGGTTACTACATGGTAGATGTGCAGACCGACGATGAGAAGGTTACATTGCAATACATTGTTAAATGATAGGAGATACGACGATGAAAAAGATAATGAAACAAACCCTGTTGCTTACGATTCTCACTATCGTATCCCTGTTATCCGCCACCACGGTCCATGCAGAGAACACTGCCGCCGAAGGGCGCAAAGTGCGCGTTGCCACTATCAGTGACCTGCGCGTGGGTGACTCTATCTATATCTGCAAGGACAGCCTCTATTACCTCACAGGCGAGCGTATCTCCAAGTGGGTATACAAGGTGCCCCATGTCATCCGTCAGGTCGGCGGTCGCACCCGCCCGAATGGTGTGCTGATTGGCGGTATCAACTCGTGGGTATATCCCGCGGTGGTACAACCTGTCCACCCGCGTTATCCCGTTTGGGTAGAGGATGAACCTGCCGCTGTGGACACTACTGCCACTGTCGGAGAACCCGCGGTACAACCTGCACCTGTTGACACTGTCCCTGCAGAGCAACCCGTGGTGGAGCAACCCGAAGACCAACCTCTTCCTGCCGACACCGTGGCTGCATCGGCTCAGGAGAAGAAAACCTCAGGTGAGGTGGGGAATGTCCCTGTGTCTTCCGATAAGACCATAGGAATGGAGTACAAGATTCCGCAGGTTCAGCAGTTCAACCGCTTCACTATGGCACTGCGCGGCGGCGTGGCTTCCACGCTGCCGAAAGGCACGAATATCACCAACCACTGGGGCTTTGATGCGTTGCTCGACCTGCAGTATTCCCACTATTGGGTGCCTGCCAAGGGCAAGTGCAACTATGGTATCCTCACAGGCTTGAGCCTCGGTTATATGCAGAATACGGCTTCTATGTCGCTCAACAATGCCTTTACAGCAGAAACCGACGGAGGCAATATCGACTACACCGTCACGGCTTCTCTTCGCGAAACCGACCGGCAACTGCAATTGGAAGTGCCGCTTATGTTCGCTTTCCTGATGGACAACGGCTTCTACCTCAATGTGGGACCGCGCCTGATGTTGCCTGTCTATACGCCGTTCACGCAGACCGTCACGGACCCGACCATTGAGGCATACTTCCCGCGTGAGGACGTCTCTGTTGTCAACAAGCCTGTAACGGGTGTCGTAACCGATGCACAGTGCAGCCGGCGTGGAACTACTGACAATCAATTCCGCCTTAACTTGCTGCTTGGCTTGGAACTGGGCTATGAATTGTCGCTCCAATCGGGACGCTCCGTAGGCTTTGGCGTGTATGCCAACTATGGCGTGTATAGCATGTATAGCCCGTCTGCTGCGTCCCAAGATGCCATTCGCATCACACCTCCGTCCAATGCCGCTCCGTTGGCAACGGTTGAGGTTCTGCCTATGGCAGGCAGTGCGTTCAGCAAACTCGGCTATTTCGATGCGGGCATCAAGTTGTCCTACCATTTCAATTTCTGGAAATAGTCTGTCGCACTAACGTGCAATATGCAGAGAGAGGCTACCTCGAAAAGGTAGCCTCTCTTCATTTTTCTATGCTCACATAGGGGACGACGCGGATGGAGCCCTTATGAGCCTTGTGGAAGAAACGGGATGTATCTCTCATGTCGTCTGATGGAGAATAAATGCGGGAGGGAAATCCTCGATTGTAAATACTTGTAAATGCCCACTTTCTACGAGAGGATAGCGAGAGGATAGTAGGAGGATAAGAGAACCGTATAATACACCTTAGGTGTCCAATTGTGAAAATTTATAGTATAGAACGGAAGGATAGCAGGAGGTCGTCTGAGGGACGATATAGTGTCTGGGGGACGACGCGGCTCGCGTCGTCTTTGCGAAACTGCAAAATGGATGACGCTTTTGGGAGACGATGCGGCTCGCGTCGTCCTATAACACAATGTTCCCACACAACGTCCCCAACACGAAGTAGCCTACGCGAAGCCATTAACACGTAGTCATAAACGCGCAGCCACCAACGTGAGCGCAGCGAACAAAAAAGGCTGTCCGAAGACAGCCTTTTTTTAATGTCGGTTCGATATACTCTTTACGACTAATTTGCAGTTAATACGGCGTAGCCGTCCGTTCAAAAAAGCCCTGATAGTACCTGTTGTCTTGAATGTTGCAAGCGCGGTGCGGGTTGTGCGCCGCAAGACAAAGTTTTGTTTGGTTTTGCAGGTTTTGTTCTATCAGTTTTCGTTATATCGAACTCTCTTTGCGTTAGAAATAGAAATTGATGTACAAGTTTGCACCGATGTTGTCTGTGCCGAAGTGGAAACCATGGCTGGCAGGTGATACCAGTTCGGTGTAGTCCTCGCGCTGCTCTGTGATTCGGTTCCAGCCTTCGTATGTGGTAGCACGCGAAGGATTTACTTCGTAGTACAATGCAAGATTGACATTTGCACCAAGTGCTATCTTGGGAGCAACGAACCACTCTACACCTACGCTACCATACAGGCCAATCATGTGAATGAGGTCTGCAGATGTTTGGGAGAGAATACGAGCATTCATAAACCTGCTACTACTGAACGTAGGCGTCTCTACCCACCCCGGCATGTTGGCATTTTGGGTAGGCATCTGGTTGATGTCGGTGATGGCATTGCCGTACTGGAAAGAATGGGAGATGCTACCGAACATATAGTTCACGCCACCACCGAACACACCCTGCACAGGAAGCCTTTTGCCCACACGGTACTCCACACCCAAAGCGATACTACCCGAGACGTTGTCGTACTTGCGTGAGTCAATGACCTGCTTGGTGCTCCATGGGTCGTCGAACAAAGCAGCATCATCGATGACATAGTAGTTGGTCTTCTTGGTGCTGTATCCAAAACCGATGTTTGCCTTGAGTCCGAGTTGGTCGGTAAGCATATAGGTTCCCATAATGGAAGCCATCGGGCGTCCGAGCCGCTGCTCCAATTGGTCGGAGAGGAGAGGCTCGCCAGCCAAGTTGGTAAGTGCATTGACACGTCCTTCGCCATTGGCAAACATATTGCCCACAAATGTGGCAATAGGATCCAGCGAGAAAGCAACAGAGAAGTTGCCCTGCGCAGGTAGCCACGACGAATAGTCGGCGTTGCCACGCTCTTCGGGCGTAGGTCTGTTTGCCCTCTCCGCAAAGGCTGCTGTCGCTACCAAGAGCGACAGAGCCATTGTGAATATCTTGCTATACTTCATAATCTGTTTATTTTTAAAGATTATATTACTACAAGTGTTTGGAATTAAATTTCCTCACTAACATCCCATGAATATGCACCCCAACCGGTAGGTGATGGCAAATTCGGTGAGAACGACAACTTAGCCGACTTCTTAAGTTCAAACTTGTTGCCGGATTCTGCGGTAATCGGTTCGCTGGTAACATTGTCTGCGCTCACATAGTTACCATAGATAATAGTGGAGTTAGCCTTCGAGGGATCTTCGTAGTAGGTAAACGGCGTGTTGTTGGTGGTCTCATTCTCCAATCGTATCGTTACATTCATACTGGTTGTACCCACCTCTATCTCAGTTGCTGTCGGCATTGAGAAGTTAAGGTTACGTCCCGATACTGCCATGTCGAAAGTCTCACCGTTTACCGTTACTTCCGCTTTCACAGCACCTGCATTGGTCCATTTAGCTTCGTGGTTGGTTGCCGCTGTGGTCAGATATGCTTTCTGTGCATAGAGTGCAAAGTTAGCAGTACCTTTCTTCTGCGGAACAACGTACCAACCTACTAAGTTGTTTGTCCAATCCTCAGGAGCACTATTCGGCGTGAATTTGTAGTAGTGTGTTCCGGTTACGTTCCATGCTGCGGCAGGAGCCTTGTCAATAATATATGGAACATAGTCACCTTCTACATTCATAACCGCTGGCGATGTAACGTGGTAGTAGTGCTTGAAGTCTTTGATATCATTGATATCCAACGGCTTAACTGCTACATTGGGTTTGTCATCGCTAAACTCACGATATGCCGTACAGGTGAAATTACCATCTTGGTCCGTCAGTACAACTTGTGTAATAGCTTTGCCGTTCAAAGTGTAACTAACCTCTACACGTTTGTTGGCATACGCATCAAATGTTCCTTTCCAGAATCCGCTCTCGGCTGCTATCTTGATAGTACCGGTAGCCTCTGCATCCGTGTTGGTGAAAGTAGCAGGAACTACGAGCCAACCGGCGAGGTCTTTTGTATAGGTGGGAGCCACAGAAGTACCTGTGTTGTTGAATTTGAAGTAGTAGGTACCCATATCGTTCCACTTAGCATCCATTGCTTTCACTGCCGGTTCGGGTTGATACTTACCAGTCAATGCCATTTTCTTGCCTTCGGCTCTGTAGTGGATAAAATCATCTATTTCTGCTGCTGCGCCGGTGCTTGCTGAAAGAGTGTACTCATCGGTAGCGAACTTAGCTGGGATAGACACCGTGAACGTACCGTCTGATGCTACAGGCACTTGGAGTTGTGCGCCACCTAATTCTGCTACGGTAACGGTGATAACCTCATCCGTTGCGGGTTCGAATTTACCCATACCAAAGGATTTCTCCACGCCGATATATGCCTTACCCGATGCGGACAACATAGCCTCGAAACCGTCTTTCTTGTACCAGCCGGCAAGGTCTGCATGGTAAGAAGTTACCGGTGCTGACGGAGCAAACGTATAGTAGAACGTGTATTTATTGTTCCACTCACCCTCTTTTTTGTCTTCGAATTTGTACTTCTCAGAATAGTTACCCGTGAGGTTACGAACCTTACCACCCTTTGCATAGTGCTTGAAGTCCTCTACTTTGTCGTCAATCAGTTTGAAGTTGTCGGCGGTATATTCCGAAGTGTTGCTCTTGACGGGGATAGTTACTGTAAACGTACCGTCTGCTGCCACAGGAGCCACAAGATCAAACGTGCTTGAAGAACCGCCAAGGATAGGTGCTCCGTAGTTTACTGTAACTTCCACACGATGACCTGCTGCGCCAACGTACTCGCCCACAGCAAAAGTTTTTTCCTTAGCGATGAAAACCTTGGCGGTGATAGTCTTGGTGTCGGTGTAAATCTGGTCGTTGTCGTATGCCTTGAACCAACCTGCGAGGTTATCAACGTAGGTGGAAGGTGCGGTTGTCGGAGCGAAAATGTAGTAGAAATCGCCCAACTGTTTCTTATCAGCGTCAGCACTTCTCAGTTGGAGTGCCTCATTATACATACCCTCTTTTATTACAATCGTATTGGTAAGATCCTTGTAGTGAGTAAACGCAATAGTGGTAGGTTGTACCAACGTTACTGTAAACGAACCATTAGGATCGGTGCCGTCTTGCTCTACGGGGATATCAAATGCAAATGTACCGTCTGCATTGGTAAGTACCTCAAATTCTTTGTCATAAGGAGCGACAGAACCTTCGATGATAACCGTCTGCATGCTCTTTTCGTATGCACCCACACCAAAAGCCGTCTCTTTTGCAAGTGCTACAGAGCCGGTCAAGGTAGCCTTGCCGTGCAGGTCTTTGAACGCAGATTCTCCGAATACCCAACCTGCGAGGTTCTTGGTCCATGCGGGAGGCTCCGTACCTGCCACGATACCGTTTACATAACCCGGCTCAAATACCAAAGGCACTTCGCCAATAGAACATTCGATACCTTCAATCACCTCTGTTACCACCGGAGCAACATTCAGAACATTGCCAATCACCGGTTCGCGCAGTCTGTATGCGCCGGATACTTTCACACTCTTGCCCGTAATGTCCACATAGTGAGTAAATGCAGCCTCTGCCGTGGGAACAACCACTGCATCTACAATTTGGAAACCTTGGCGAAGGTTCTTAATCGGCAGATTTACAGAGAATTCACCATTTGTATTGGTCATTGTACCATAGGTGAATTTTTGTGCGGAAGCAGGACCTACCTCGGCAATGTCCTCACCGTCTTGGATGGTAATTTCTACCTTGCAATTAGCCGCTTTCTTATAAGCACCGGTGCGGAAACTAACCTCGTAGGGCAACATCAGAGTACCCGAGAAGATAGCCTTCTCGCCGTAGTCCTTCATGTCAACAATGGTGTATTCATAGCGCAAGTCTTTCTCCTCGCCTATTTTATTAGCGCCCGGCATAAGCGTAGGCAGAGCGGCGATGGCTGCAGGTGTCTCGAACTTGCACATACGTACCTCGAAGACAGGTTTGCCATCCTCCATCTTGAGGTAGGTGGCACGCTCGGCAGTGAACTCCTCGTAGCGAAGGGTAGCACCTGCGATGCCATCGGACTTTACAGGGACTTCGATGGAGAAATATCCTGTGCTGTCCACAACACCTTCGAAGATTTTATTCCCCTGTGCACCAGCCTGATACGCCGTCTTGGGGACATCGATGTACACTTTGCGCCCCATAGCGGGTTTGATGACCTCTGCCACATAGTCGTTGGAGAGCGTGTCCTGCCCCAAAGAATAGGTAACCCGTCCTGTGACAGTAGCCACATCCTTGATGTTACCAAAATCCAGTTCGGATTGCTCTTTTTTACAGCCGACCAGTACGACTGCTGCCAATGCGGCTAATAAACAAAATTTCTTCTTCATAGATTTTTGATTTGATAATTGAACAATATGATTAATTATGGTGTTTAATACCATTTTAATTGCAGTCTCTTATCAGACGACAAAGGTAGTGTTATTTTTTTATATCCACAAATAATCGAACGCAAATCTTGTGATTTTCGGAGACATTCAGGAGAAATCACTAATTTATCCCACAAAAGACGGCTGAGATGTTGGGATTTTCCATGGTATTTTCTAAAGATTGTCTCGATATTGGCTCGAGATTGTCTCGAGATTCACTCGGTAATCACATACTAATAACATACTAATCACATACTAATATCATACTAATGGCATAGTATTGACCCGAGGAAGGAACGACGAACTCCATGGGATAATCAAACAGCTATCAGAAAAACAATCAAAAAACTACCCGTCTCCCTCAAAAAGGAAACGGGCAGGATGCGAGTTGTCTCAGCGGCAGGGGCGGAGAAGGTGCCGGAAGGATTAGCGGTAAAGGGCGTAGAAAGTGAGGTCGCCAGTCACCTTCTGTGTGCCCGGGGCAGTGAACAGGTCTTGGGGCAAGACAAACGGGTCGTAGTAATCTGCCGTGGCTGTCCAGCCGACGAACTGCATGCCCTCGCAAGCAATGACCGATGTCTCGGGGAGACGCAGTGCCTCGTTGGCATCATAACCTTGCTCCTCAATGACTTCGCCATCGGCAATCCAACGGACAGTATAGGGTTTGGCGGGAGCTACGGCAGGGATGACCAATATCTCTACATCGCCTGTTACGGCGGGGATGGTGAGGATATGGTCGGTGTAGGTGAAGTCGGTGCTGAATGTGAGTGTAGTGCCGCCCATGGTAACATCGAGATGGTCGGCGGAGGAGATGATGTAGCCGTTGGCGGGTGTGATGGTCAGCGTGAGGGGTTCGCCCTTCTTGACGGTGCCGCTCTCCGAAGATACGGTGCAGTTCTCATAGACTACTTCGTAGTTCCATATGGTGGAGTTCGGGTCTTTGATGTAGGTGAGGGAGATGGTGCCGTTTGTCTCGGTGATGTTGGAGAGGGGCTTGCCTGCAATAGTCGTTGCGGTCTTATTACCCGTACCAGGGAATGGGTCACGGGCTTGACCGATTTTGGTCTTGCTACCTGATGCAGAGATGACGGTGTAGCGCGGGTTGTTGGCGGTGTTATTGGGCTCGTTGTTGTCCCACACCGTCTGGCTGTAGTTGACGTACCAGACGAGGAGCCCGTGTCCGGGGAGGTGGGCATCCCAGCCCGACTGCTGGCGGTTCTCAATGTAGTAGTTCACGCCCGCGGTGGTAGCCGATTGGAGGGTGTTGGCGGTGTTGAGTTGGTAGGCGGTGTGGGTGGTGGCACCCGCAGCGGGAATGGTCAGGACGCTCGGGGTGTTGCCGATGTTTCTGGGTGTCTGCCAACCGAAGAAATACTTCTCGTGAATACTGTAGTTGGGCGGGCAGTTGCCGTCGCCGTTGTAGGAGCCGTAGTCCATGATGTCCCATGCGCCCGGGGTGCGCTCGTCTTCGGAATTGGTTCCGCCCTCAGTGTCATAGTAGTCAGGCAGACCGAGGACGTGGCTGAACTCGTGGCAGAGGGTGCCGATGCCGTTGCGCTTGCCCGTCTGACCATCGAGTTCGCCGGAACAAGCGTAGTTGTTGATATAGAGCCCATCCACCTTGCATTGCGCTTTGGTGTAGGTGCAGTTCTTGTAGTAGATAGCAGACTCGATGTCCCAGTTGTGGGGCCAGATGGTGTTGGTGCTACCGCCGTCGGCTTCGCCCTTGCCGGCATAGATGATATAGACGAAGTCCACATAGCCGTCGTTGTTGTTGTCATATAGGGTGAAGTCCACATTGAACTGCGTGTCAGCCAGTTTGCAGGCTTCGATAACCATGTCGCCAGGGTACATGTCGTTGCCGTCGCTGTCGTTCTTGCCGTAATAGGAGCAGTTCTTGGTGAGGGTGACAGGTCCGACCACATCGAAAACGGGCGTGTAGGCTCCATGGGACTGGTCGGTGAAGTAACGGCGTGCGGAGCCATACGCCCCGTTGTAGGTGTAGGTATCGGCGTTCATCATCTTGTCCATCTCCGCTTGGGTGTTGGCGGACTGGTACTTGGAGTCTTTGAAATTGACGAGGATAAACAGCCCGCGAGGTGCGAGGTTGATGCCCCCGACCTTGTTCGGGCGACTCTGCCGTTTGGGCGATGCCTTGCGACGGGCAGCGATGGTCTGTGGCGTAGATTGTTCCTCAGCGACTTGCCAGTAGCCATCGGCGTTCTCACGCACGATGTTGCCTGCGCGGTTGGTATAGAAATGGTAGTACTCATCGCCATTGAGGCGTACCTCTACGGTGGTGCCATCAGGTTGCGTCTTGGTTTGCCAGCCACGGTAGGCGGGGACCGCAAACATGGAAGTGGCAAAGAAGAGGAGTGCCACGGATATGATAATATGCTTCAGTTTCATGATGTCAGTGCTTGGTTTGTTCGTACCCCATTATATTATAGGTCTTGTCGTTGACCACGATGTATAAGTAGCCGTCGCGGAGGACTTTGGTAGCCGCGGTGCGGATAACAGGCATATCCAGCCCTGACTCCGTGGGCGTCTCTTTCCACTGCGGGAGGAGCGTCACATCTGCCGCGGGCATAATGAACGTGTCGCCTGCCTGATAGATTCTGCCGTCATATTGCCAGCCTGCGAAGGTGTACCCTTCTCGGGTGGGAATGCCGGCGGACAAGGTGATGACATCGCCTGCTTTGCAGGACTTGCCACCCTCGCAACGTGTGGTATTGCCCAGGAAACCCTTGTAGATAAAGGTGTAAGTAGCAGCACCTTCCAAACGATAGAGTTGCGGGAGGAGCATCGCTTGGTTAGTGGCTGAAGTGTAGGTCGTGAAACGCGGGTTATTGACATTGTATAGAAAACGTCCAAAACTGCTTGTGGTGCTTTGGATAGTAGCAGAGCCGTCTGTGGATATACTTATCTCCCATGTAGTAGTACCGCTGCCCCATGCTACTTTCTTCACGGCAGTAGCCCCGAGAAGAGAGCCTGCAGCGTTGGAGAGAGTCCATGCTCCCTCCTTGCCGCCCAAGGTAAAGATAACGGTTCCTGTGCCAAGAGTAGTAATCTTGTCGCCTGAGAATGTAGAGGAGGTCGTGTCCATAAATGTCTTGCCGCTTGCGATGTCGGCTGCCGTGACACTTTTGCTGCTGCAAGCCAACACCAACTGGTCGCCCGCCTGCAGAGAGGCAGCATCGGTGAGCAGTTGCCATGTATCGGCAAAGACAGTGCCGCCTATGAGCAGTGCATAGAATACACTGAGTAGTAATCGTTTGTTCATAGTTTATCTGTATTTCGTTTCTGTGATGTCGCCTAACATAGAGAGGTAACTCTCGTAGCGTGAGAAGGCTATCTCCCCGTTCTTAACCGCCTCGCATACGGCACAGCCCGGTTCGTCGATGTGGACGCAGTCCGAGTAACGGCACTCACGCCCGATGCGGAATATCTCGCGGAAGTAATGCCCGACCTCCTCGCGTTGCATGTCCAGTACGCCAAAACCCTTGATGCCCGGGGTGTCGATGAGCCAGGAGACAGTTGAGGGTTGAGAGTTGAGTGTTGAGTGCAGTTGAGAGTTGAGAGTTGAGGGGAGCGGGTACATCTCGGAGAAGGTGGTGGTGTGCATGCCCTTGTTGTGGGCTGTGGAGATGGTGCCGGTGCGAGTGACTTCACGTCCCAGTACGGCATTCAACAAGGTGGATTTGCCTACGCCGGAGTTGCCGGAAAGCAACGTTACCCCATTGCCAAATGTTCCTAACAGCCGCCTATATTCTTCGCTATCCGTATCCAAGGCAGAGATGGCGTAGGTGCTATATCCTATGCTCTCGTAGAGGGTGCGCAGGTCTGCCAACAGGTGGTGCTCGTCATCGGTGAGCAGGTCCACCTTATTAAATATAAGGCACGCAGGGACACGGTATGCCTCGCACGTTGCCAAGAAGCGGTCAATGAACGTGGTGGAGGTCTTGGGGTGGTTGACAGTCACCATCAGTGCTGCCAAATCGATGTTCGCCGCCAAGATGTGCGACTCGTGACTAAGGTTGGTGCTACGCCGGATGATATAGTTTCGACGGTCATATACGTCAGTAATCCAATGCGTTGCGTCGCCCTGTGCCACAGTATCGCCCTTCACAACTTCCACATAATCGCCTATGGCTACGGGGTTCGTGGAGCGGATGCCACGAATACGGAAATTGCCCTTCACACGGCAATCCAACGTGCTGCCGTCATCGAAGTACACCACATACGAAGTGCCTGTAGATTTGATTACCAAGCCTTTCATATCAGAATGCCTCTGTTGCTGTAAGGTAGAATCCATACGCCTTTGCCGTGTTCCATCGAGGATCCACGTTGCTGCGCGCAATGTCGAAACGGATATTCACCTTCGCGCGATTGATGCTCATGCGCAGTCCGAGTCCGTAACTGACCTTCGGTACTGCCCATTGCCAATCGTGAATGTCGTACACATCGCCTATTCCTGCAAACATCGTGGCACGGAAGATACTCCATATCGGGATACGCATTTCGGTTTGCAGAGCCATCATCAGGTCGTCGCGGAACATGCTCTTGTTGATGCCACGCAGTCCGTCCTGTCCGCCCAATCCGGGCAACATCGGGTACGGTGTATCGCCTGCAGACAAAGCACACTGGCTACGGAACTGCCACGCCCAAGTGAAGTCGTATGGCAGAGGCACAAACTGACGCAAATCGATGTGTATCATTGTGATACGCGCACTGCTACCGAGGGTTTTCTCATAATTGGTGAGGGCTGCTTTGAAGAACAATCCCCGCGTAGGATAATACACACGGTCGCGGGTGTCGTACTGCGCCACAATGCCAAGTCCCCACTGTGTTGAAGTAGGGTGCGGGGTCAGGGTGTCGGGCAACCCCGTCTGCTGGTGCTGAAAGTCGAACAAGGGTCCCACCGACCAGTTGCCCCCCACGGCAATGCGCGTCTGTATGTCCACATATCCGCGCTTGAGACTGAACGGGAGCCCCTCACGGAGCATACCAATGTCCGTGGTTCCCTGATTGCCCACGCCATAGAACGCCGTGGGGCGATGGTTATATCCTGCCCTATACTGCAACTGCCACGGTACTTTCCCGCCGAAATAGATGGTGCCAAGCGTATTGACATACCACTGATGCTTCAGCGTATATGCCCCGTCCAACTGCACGATAGAGGTCTTTGTCTGCCCCGGAAGGCAGAAATACCCTTGCGCTGCCGCTCCAAACTCCCACGAGGTCTCGGGCGTATAGTTGATGACCGGTATGCCCATGGCAGGGAGATTGACTATACTATCCAAAGACACCGCACGAGACACTGGACACACCAATATCCCAAACGCTACCACCACAGCACTGCGCCAACTGCGCAATGCCACTGATAACCAACCGGCTACGCTTTGTATTCTCACCATGAGCCTATACGGTCATGATGTCTTTTTCCTTCTTGGCGTAGAGTTCGTCTATCTGCTTCACGTATTTGTCGTGGAGTTTCTGCACCTCGTTCTCGGCGTCTTTCTCCGCGTCCTCGGGCAGCCCCTCTTTGATTTGCTTCTTGAGCAACTCGATAGCATCACGGCGAGCGTTGCGCACACTCATCTTGGCATTCTCGGCTTCGCCCTTGCACTGCTTTGCCAACTCACGGCGACGCTCCTCGGTCAGCGGCGGCATCACAAGGCGAATGCACTCGCCATTGTTGTTAGGCGCAAGACCGATATTGGAATTGATGATAGCACGCTCAATGGCAGGCAACATCTTCTTCTCCCACGGCTGAATCTGAATGGTGCGCGCATCGGGTGTGGTGATAGTAGCCACGTTGGTCAGTGGCGCCATCTGCCCATAGTACTCTACGCGCACGGGGTCCAAGATACGTGTGCTTGCCTTGCCGGCACGGATATGCGCCAGTGCATCGTCCAAGAACATAATCGCCGATTGCATCAGTTCCTCAGCATCGTTTTGAATTTTGTCAGGTTCAATCATATTTGTATCAGAGTTAAAATATTCTACTTATTTTATGGTTTGACCAAGGTGCCGATGGGGTCTCCGTTCATCACCTTGTCGAGGTTGCCGACGGTGTCCATGTCGAAGACATAGATGGGCATCCTATTCTCACGGCACATCGTGATGGCCGTAAGGTCCATTACTTTGAGGTTGCGGGACAATACCTCATCGTAGGTTATCTCGGTGAACTTGGTGGCAGTGGGGTCTTTCTCGGGGTCGGCGGTGTAGATTCCGTCCACGCGCGTGCCCTTCATCATCACATCGGCTTGCAACTCAATGGCGCGCAGCACCGATGCCGTATCGGTAGTGAAATACGGGTTTCCCGTACCGCCGGCCACAATTACCACATTGCCTTTGCCCATCAGCCGCAGGGCTTTCGCCGTGCTGTACAACTCGCCAATCGGCTCCATGCGCACGCTGGTCAGAACGCGCACTTTCTGCCCTGTCGCCTCCAACGCAGAGGACAGTGCCAGCGAGTTGATGACGGTAGCCAACATACCCATCTGGTCTCCCTTGACACGGTCGAAGCCCTTCTGCGCCCCCGACAGCCCGCGGAAAATATTTCCGCCGCCTATCACGATGCCAATCTCCACTCCGCGCCCGGCTATCTGCTTGATTTGACGGGCATAATCCGCCAACCGTACCTCGTCGATGCCATATTGTTTTGCTCCCATCAGGCTCTCGCCCGACAACTTCAAGAGTATTCGCTTGTACTTTTCCATCATCTATACCGTTTCTTTGTTTAACCTATCATTTACTCCTCCCACCACCAATCGTCTATCATTTCAATTCTACTGCAAAGATAATACAAAAACGAAGAAAATCCAAATTTTTAGGGATACTTTCTTCGTTTTTTCGCCAAAATGGTGCATTTTGCATTTTCGGCTTGTAATATATTGATACTCAATACCGAAAAATCTTCATTTTTTTCAGTGTTTTGTATGCATTTTTTTGTTGCAAGCCTTTGTACGGTTTTCGTTGCATGAACCCTATGGTATGATGAATATCAATTTACAGATACTACCCGCCTGTTCGCGTCATCCATACCCCGTATGTGATAGTCAGTCGTTCAGTATCTTTGGCGGATATGTATTAGGGTTAAAGGTCTTGAACAAGACGAACAGAGAAACCTGCGCTACGGACAATGTATTAAGCCGTTTGCGCCCTGTCAGGGTAGAACAGGAATACACCCGCACTATTATCTCCGGCAGGTGTAGCAGACCTGTACCAACCTTGGCACTGTATGTTGCTCATATACGCCATAGCGCGACTCCCCGAAGCGGGCAGGAAAACAGTGCCTGCCTCCTCCATTTTCTGCCACTCAGCAAGAGTGAAAGTTTGGTAGTCGGCATAAGCCTGCAGGCTGTTCGTACTTGAAAAACCGCTCTTGAAGGTTATGTCCGTGGGGCAAGTCCAATCATCCGGAAGTAAGATTAAACCATTGGCATACTCCGACCCATCCGCATTGAGGTTGATTCGCGCTATCCCCATGAGGTTGCAAACATAGACAATAAATAAAGCAGGTCAACCGTATATCAAATTTGGAGGGTGTTTTGGTTCTAAGCGAAAATAAGACGGTGGATTATTGTCGCAGTCAGAAAAAAGCAGTACTTTTGTACCGTGAATCGGATAAAGAGCATCTTCGTATTGTGCATGATGTATTTTGCATTTTGCATTCCGCATTGTATAGCTGGGGGCTATCAAGGCTTCTCGGGCGGCATGATGGTGCATCTCGGCTACCTCTACGGCAGCAACAGCAAAGCCCCCATGACGATGAACGGCGGCACCATGGGCATAGGCGGAGCCGCCCGAGTACACTTGTGGAACCACCTCCGCATAGGCGGTGAAGGCTTTGTCTCCACGCTCCCCGCATGGATGTCAAGCGTGCAAACATCCCCTCAAGCCCGCAACCTGCCCGCACAAGCCCTTGAGACACCAAACACCTTGCAACCGGGCAGTTATGTCCGCAACGGTTGGGGCGGTATATTGGCAGACGCCTACTGGCAGTGTGGCAAGGTCTTTCCTTTCCTCGGAGCCACTGTCGGCGGCGGAGCGCAACGCGCACTCTATATTGCCGAGGGCTCTCAAACGGACTGGCAGGAGGAGTCCCGCGCATTGTTCCACCGTCAGACCTATTTTATGTTTGACCCTTTTGTGGGCATTGAGATAGCCGTCTCCGCACACATGCACCTGACGCTCCGCGCGGACTACGTACTCCCCATACAGCGCACCGGACTCCTCGCTCCCCACGGACCGCGTATATATATAGGTATGATGTTTTGCCATTAGGCGTACTGGGTGGGGCTGCAAGGGATGGAGATAATGCCAAAGGACTTGCTTGAAGAATAAAAAACAACAAATAATTAAATAATATAGGAAAGATGAAAAGAAAACTATTTATTTCTATTCTTGTCTGCATCTTATGTGGAACAACCACGATGAGAGCAGATAATGGTGAACAGATGTCTGTGTACAAGAAAGTGACGACTGCTCCTGCGGACTGGAGTGGACGGTATTTGATTGTGTATGACGCAGGTGCCGTTGCCATGGACGGTTCACAGAAAGCCGACAGTATGAATTGGCCGGCCAATGCAACAGCCGTGAAGATAGTTGGCGACTCTATTGTACTGCCCCAAAGCGACGACAATATCTATTTCACGATAGATACTTGTGGGACGGACGTGTACTATCTGAAATTTGCAAGCGGGTTGTATATAGGGAATGGTACAAAGAGTAATCGTGTATCTACCAGCACGGCCACCCCTTATGCACATACCCTGTCCCTGAATGCAGATACCAGTACGCTTGCTCTCACCGACAATGGTACCTACTCTTTGCGATATAACACAGACTGGAAAGGCTTTAGGTACTATAAGAAAACGAGCACAGGTAGCAATCTGCCATACATATCCTTGTATCGTTTTGCTTATACGAAAGCGGTTTTCACGTTGCCGGTTGCGACTATCCGCGATACGATATGCCACAATGAGGACTATAGCATAGACGGGGAGAAGATAAGCGGTCTTGTGTTGGGAGAAAATACGATACAGCGAGTGGGCAGCGACAGCATCCGTATTTATCAGATTTATGTGCGGGAGTGCCGATATGTGGCGAATAACTATACGTTGGAATTTAGGAATACAGGAAAAGAGAGCGGGAAAGTGTCTGTATATAAGGCAGAGCCTATGGCTGTGTTTACCGATGAAACATACGGCAATGCGGCTGCGATAGTGGGCGTGAATAATATCCACCCTACACATTATTTGGCAGAAAATCCAGTTGTGAACTATGGCGCGTATATCTCCAACAAGACCAGTACAATGACTATACGACTGCTTGCACCAGCGTATATAGATAGTATTGTGGTTTGTGGTGCCACGACCAGCGACGGGGACTGCGGGTTCTTGTATATCAATAAGATAGGAAAAGACTTTGGCAGAAAAAGGGTGTTCAAAAACGTGATGTATGATTTGGAAGGCGCATTGGTAGAGAAACTTGCCTTACAGGGAATAACATATAAAACAAATACCAATGGTAGTTTATATCTCCGAAGCCTTACGATATATTCTCGCACGTTATTGGATGACGATGCCCAGGTAACAGAGACAAATGTCAGAATGTGCGAGGGGGAGAGTTATGCGCTGCAGGACCGGACAATGGCTTCGAGTGGTGATTATGTGCTTTATGACGGTAAGGATGTAACATCGTTGCATTTGGAGGTTATTCCGCGTGAACGTGTGGTGGTACGTGATACCATCACAGACATAGAGACAAAGAGTTACGGACAGAACGACCGATATACCATTCAGCCGTTCCAAAGCCTAACGACCTATTTGTTCCGCGATACCACGACATCTGTGCGGACAGGGTGCGACTCGGTGGTTGCCTATCAGGTGCTTGTGAAGAAGGGCGTCTATCCGCAGTTGTTGGTCAGCATTGATCGCGATACATTGTATGAGGGGGAGAGTGCGATAGTAACTATCCGGTCTGACAAACCATATAATGAGGATAGAGAGATAAGGCTCGTAAAGTCCTATCAATGGGGAAACACGAATCGTGTAGATTTACCCCAAACGGTGACAATGCCTGCTGGAAGTACCGAAACAACGGCTATATTGAAAGCGACAGACGATAAAGTGGCTAATCTCTTTAGTGAGTTCTATGTTCAGGTAGAAGGCGACTATTTCAAGACGAGCAGTAAAGATACGGTTGTCTTGGTGGATAACGACATCCCTGATTTTGAAATAGCCTTGGATAAGGACACGGTGGGCGAAGCGGATTGTCCTGATTGCATTACGGCTACCATTACCCGTAAGACGCTAATAGACAGGGAAGAGACTATATATCTGTATGATACAGAACATCGGGGAACAGGGATAATCTACGATAAGAATAATTTTAGATATGCCTGTGTGTGGTACGAAAGAAATGCTACGTATTATCCAAATAACAAGGATTACGTTAAGTTTTCTTCAGGACAAACCACTATTAAGCACAATTTTGGAATAAAGAATAACCAGCAAGCAGACGGAGATAGGGATGTTACTATCACGGCAACTATTTTCCGCAACCAGAGTCCGAGATGGGTGGGTGATACTGCCACCACAGGAAATGTAGGCTGGAGCAAGGCTACTGTTCACATCAAAGACGATGATGTGCCGACACTGACACTGACCTCCAATACTACGAAACTGATGGAGGGAAAGAACCCCGCTGCCACACTGACACTGAAGCGTAATACAACGAAAGATACAGCGATGACGGTGGCACTGACTGCGGATAATCCTTACGGGCTGACATTCCGCAACCCCGTCACGATAGCGGCGGGCAAGGACACGGCAAGGATTGCCGTGGCAGTAGCCAAAGACACGATAGCGGACAACAACCGCACCGTGGTGTTTACGGCTGCGGCAGAGGGCTATAAGGAGGCACGTTGCTATGCGACCGTGATAGACAGGACACTGCCCGATGCCGTGCTGTCGGAAGTAGGGCTGAACCTATCGGAGTTGCTGTCCGGTGATGACCTGACAATGACGGTGAAAGTACGCAATGACGGGGCTATCACGTTGCCGCGCGGGTTGTACCTCAATATATATGATGAAAAGACAGACACGGTAGTGGCTTCGCTGACAACAACCGCCACACTTGCTGCAGACAAGGAGATGTCGTTCACCATACCATTAACAGCGCAAACGAGAGTGGGCAAGCAAGGCTTCTATGCGGCTATCAACCCCGACAAGCAGGTGAAAGAGTTGTTCACCGACAACAATGAGAGCAAGGTGGTGCGCGTACAAGTGAAGGCTCCCTATACTGCAACACTGACGGTGGACAGGTCGGTATGTATGCCCGGGGACTCGGTAACACTGACAGGTGCGCTCACAGGTCGCTGTATTGCCAACACGCAGGTGGAGGTCTATACACTGAACAACGGTGTGCGCAATGCTTATACGGTAGAGACAGACGCACAGGGTGCGTTTGCTATGCGTTATGTACCTAAAGCAGGGCAATCGGGACATATCGGCTTCGGAGCCTGCTACCCGTCGGAGCAACTGAAGACGGAGATGGCGGCTGCCAACTACTATGCGATGTCGGTAGGCAAGAGACGTGTGTTCTGCAACCTGCTGGCAGGCATACCCTACAAGGGGAGTATCGCCGTTACGAACCCCGGTAACCTGCCTCTGAATGATGTGAAGGTGGAGGTGCTGCATACCGGCTTTGAGTGCACACGCACCTTTACACCCATTGCCACCTTGGCAGGAAAGACGACAGGTGAGATAGCCTTTGAACTGATGCGCACCACCGCTTCTACGGAGAACGTATGGGACACTATCCCCGTGCGTATCACTACCGCCGAAGGTTTGGAGGCGCGGGCTTGCCTGTATTGCTTCACACAAGATGCACGCGGGCAGATGCTGCTATCGACATCATATATCGCCACAACCATTTACACTGGGGAAACGACTGACTACACTTTCTATATATACAACAGCGGTTTGGGCGAGACGGGTGAGATAAATGTACTGTTACCCCAATGGATGCAGGCACTGAGTGCCACCACATTGCCCTCGCTGGCACCGCAAGACACGGCTACCATATCGCTGCGGTTTGTACCTGACGAGAGTATGCAACTGAATGTGCCGCTGAAAGGGAAAATTGCCATCAATGCAAAGAATGCCAATGGCGTGCAACTTCCCTATTCGATAGAGCCTGTGTCGAACAAGAACGGTACACTGCGTATCGAGGTGTGCGACGAGTACACCTACTACAGCGAGGGCGCACCCAAGGTGAGGAACGCGCAAGTAGTGGTGAAGCACCCCTATACGGGTGCGGTAGTGGCACAGGGACTGACCAACGAACAGGGTATCTATGAGGTGGTATTGCCCGCCGGCTACTACACCTTGGCGGTGAGTGCCGACTATCACTCGTCGGTCAACGGGACTATATTGTTGGAAGCCGACCGCACATTGGAAAAACAGTTTAACTTGAGTGTGCAGAGTATTCAGGTGTCCTTCACGGTGGAGGAGACAGAAGTAGAAGACAATTACGAAATAGTAACCTCTGTGAAGTATGAGACCAACGTGCCTGTGCCGCAAGTGATACTGGATATCCCGTCGATGACAGAGGCAGGCGCAATGGCTGAGGGCGAGTCGATGATATTCTACGTGACTGCTACCAACAAGGGACTCATCACCGCCGAAGACGTAACGCTGACATGGCCTACGGACAACGAAGATATGCTGTTTGAACCATTGGAGTATAGCGAGCCTTTTGACCTCGCGGCGGGGCAGAGTGTTAGTATTCCGCTGCGACTGACACGCAAGGCTGGCGCGCCTGCACATAGTCCGCAAGGACAGCGGCGTGCTGCGGAAGAAGAGTCCCGTGCGATAGTTTGCTATGAGAAAGTGCAGTTATTGTACTATTGGGATTGTGGTCCTGACCGCAAGTATCATCTGTATGAATACCCGGCAGCATACATACAATGCGAGAACGCTGCTACAAAGGCTTTAGAGAAATTCGTGGAGGATATGGCAAACAACTCTTCTAACAATAGAAGTTCAATATCGGATATTAAAATTCCTATGCCGAATCCGGTGCCCGTGGATACGTGCTATACGGATGTCTTTCCTGTTCTCATAGAGCCTTACGAACCCACTCCTACGGACCCGAAAGAAATGAACTGCCAGCCGTGCAGGACATACAAACTGATGCAACTCTTGGACTGTGCCGGCTTTGTCAATCCACAGATAGTGCCGGGCTTTGCTCCTTACGATGCCTATGCTGCCTGCTCCGTATATAAGGATGATATTGTCAATGGTGAGAAAGAAATCGATGACCTATGGCGTTCTGCTGCTACTTGTGCCGAGAAGGCAGTAGCATGCGTCCCCGGTCCGGCGGGAACAATAGCCAGCAAGGCAATACATTGTTTGACGGTATTCAGCAGACCGTGTGACCATGATACCGTGAAAGCGTCGTCATCCCGTCGCAAGGCGCAGGCATACTACAGGGTTACGCCATCGGATGATGAGCCGGCTTTCATCACCCGTTTCCGAGATGTGGCTGCTATCTCGGCAGATGCGATAGGGGCATATAACGTGTTAGACACCATCTATTACGGACAGGAGTTGGCAGAGGTGCTGTCTTATCAGGAGAAAGCGGACTTGCTGACTGTTATCAGGTCCTACACATCCGGTAAGTACACGACTGCCATGTTTGCTCCGGCACGTCCTGCTGCTGCCACCGATGGGATGTTCAGCGCGTTTATCGCCCGACTCAACAATACTGTGGCACTTGCCAACGGTGAGACAGTAACGGGCCCGCATATCGATTTGGACTTGATGGAGACGGCCATGCGTAGTCTGTACAATGACAATGAAGACGCCAAGAAGATGGGCTATAGTGGTCTTCAGGAAATGTTTGGCAAGGAACTTGAGTTGTTCCAACAGCGTATGGATAGTGCAAGTACTTCGGTATGTGCGTCTGTTCAGTTGTCTTTCTCGCAGAAAGTGGCTATGACCCGTCAGGCGTTCCGCGGTACACTGAACGTATATAACGGGCACGAGTCCGTGGATATGAGTGATGTGCATCTGACTCTGAATGTGTACAACAAAGCCACAGGCGAGCGCATCACACCCCGCGAGATGGAGATGCAAGCCGAGCGTCTTACGGGCTTTACGGGTAAGGCTTCGTTGGACGAAAACGAGAAGTGGGTACTGCCTGCCAATACAACAGGCGAGGCTACGTTCCTGTTTATCCCTACCAAGTATGCCGCTCCCACAGACACCACCGTCTATACCTTTGCGGGGACGCTGTCTTACTTTGACCCGTATTCGCAGACCCACGTGGATAGGGTGCTGTATCCTGTAGATGTCAAGGTGGCACCTACGGCGGAGTTGGAACTTACCTACTTCATGCAGCGCGATGTCTATGGCGATGATGCCCTGACCGAAGAGGTGGAACCGAGCCTGCCTGTCGAGTTTGCCCTCCTGCTCAACAATAAAGGCTACGGCAATGCCGCCAAACTGCGTATGACCACTTCCGCGCCACAGATAGTGGACAATCAAAAGGGATTGAAGGTGGATTTCCGTATGCTCTATTCCACCCTCAACGGTACTCATAAGTCGCTCTCCATTGACAGCATTGTGCCTACCGATTTCGGTACGTTACCCGCACGCAGTCAGGCGTATGCCCAGTGGTATTTCGAGAGTCCGCTGCTCGGACATTTCACGGAGTACAGCATCACCTCCACGCACCTCACGGGCTACAACAACCCCGACTTGTCGCTCTTGGATACGGTCACTATCCATGAGATGATACATAGCATTGCCGTGCCTTCCTCTGGACCTGCTATGGTCGGTTGGTTGGTCAACGACCATGATGACGTGGACGATATGCCCGATACGCTTTATTTCTCCGATGCTACTACTGCTTCGCTGTGTATGGCTTCCGTTGCCACACAGCGTATCAACGACTCCACCTACACCCTTGTGCTTACTCCTGAACGCACAGGCTGGAGTTATGGTTACACCATTGATCCCACACGCGGCGGGCAGCACATAAAGTCGGTCACACGTCTCTCGGATAATGCTTCCATTGACTTGCGCAATGTATGGCAGACCCCGTGCGTACTGCGTCAGGGTACCGACCCGATTCACGAGGCACGGCTGCATATCGCCGATGATGTCACTTCGGCAACTGCTTACCGCATTGAGTTTACCGAGCGGCAATGGTCTGCCGGTGATACGCTCTTTGTAGAACCACAGACTGAAATGGATGCTGCCCAACTACCGAATACCGATCAACTGAATGTGGTAGTACGTGCGCAAGGTGTCTTGGACGCTACGGCGGTCAGCCAACTACCTGTGAAGAGTCTGTTTATAGAGACACGTGGCGACTACTCGGGGCAAGTACTTGCTGCTGCCAACCTGTTACCCGCAGAGGTCGCTATGGATATGTATCTTGAGCCTGACGCAGATACTGCGGTAGCAGGCAAGTGGTATGGTTTCTCCCTGCCGTTCCCTGTGGATATGGCTACGGGCATTCGCCGTGCTTGTGATACCCTGCCGTTGGTATCGGGGCGTGACTACTCGGTTATGGAGTACGACGGTGCACAATATGCTACATCGGGCGAAGGCTGGGTACGCAAGAACTCTGGTGTACTGCAACCGGGTACGTTCTATATGTTGTGTACCTCGGGTACTTGCAACGAATGGCTGTTCTACAAGCAGGCGGATGCAACATTGGTTTCTGCCAATGAACTCGCGGTATCTCACTATATGTATGCACAAGTGCCTGACGCTGGGTGGAATGCCATCGGCAACCCGCTGTTGCAGTACAGCACTCCGGCTGTTGAGAATGTGTGCTATATGTATCTGTATGACAACGCTACTGCCACCTACGCACTCTATCCCGTAGAGCAAACAGGTCTTGCCGTAGGTCGTCCGTTCCTCGTTCAGGTGCCTGAGGATGAGACAGCATCGTTTGCCGAGGCAGGTGGTGCCGCGTTGCCTGTATTGCTTCGCCCGAACACCGATGCGGTAGTGCCAAATGGTATGATGCTCAGTATCGCCAAAGAATATAGTGAATCCGCAGGTTGGATATACCTGACGATGAGTGAGGCTGGCGATGGTCAGTACACTATCGGTAGCGATGTGAAGCACATAGAGGGCAAAGGTACTGCGTTGCCACTCCTTTGGTGCGAGACTTCGGGAGTACAACTGACGGCACACGATATAGCCGCGCCCCGCAGTGAGACCGTTATTCCGTTGGGTATCTACGCCCCGACCGATGGTGACTACGTGCTTACCCTCTCGCCAGTGGACGCTACATCGTGGACGGGCTATCAGGTGAGCCTGCTACGCAACAGGCAGACCGTGCAACTGTTGTTGCCTCAATCATCGGCATATTTGTCGCTGTCCGCGGGAATCACTGCGGACTACTCCCTTCGTATTTCTCCTACTACGCCCACTTCAATGGAAGATAATGATGTGATGCAAGGCAACGGTGTATGGTATGATATCCTGGGTCGTCCAGCAGTACAGGGAGTGCATGGTGTGTACATTCGCAGGGGAGAGAAGTGTTTACGATAATTATAAAAGTTGTAAATGCTTGACATCAACGAGTGGATAGCGAGAGGATAGCAGGCGGATGTAACGGGCATAAAAGCCGAATTATTAAAATAGTGTAACGGTGTATGCAAATGAATACAAACAAAGAGGTCTTGCGACTGGCGGTTCCCAGCATCTTGGCGAGCATCACCATCCCGCTTGTCGGATTGGTGGACACGGCCATTGTGGGGCATATCTCCGACGCCCATGCCATCGGCGGCATAGCTATCGGCACTATGCTCTTCGACCTTCTCTATTGGAATTTCGGCTTCCTGCGCGTGGGCACCAGTGGTATGACGGCGCAGGCGTATGGGCGCGGCGATAGGGTAGAGTGCGCCCGCCTGCTCAGCCAGAGCATCAGCATAGCCCTCCTTGGCGCAGCAGTGATATGGCTGCTGCAATGGCTGTTTGTGACTGCCGTATTGGCATGCGTACCCTGCTCCGCGGAAGTGGCGGACTTCGCAAGGCGGTATTTCTTTGTCCGCGTATGGGCAGCCCCTGCCACCCTCAGCCTCCTTGCACTCAAAGGCTGGTTCATCGGCATGCAGGACACCGTCAGCCCCATGGTAACTGACATTGTGGTCAACGTGGTCAACATCATCGCCAGTTACGCCTTGGCAGTCTATTCGCCCCTCGGCGCCATCGGCGTGGCACACGGCACGCTCATCGCCCAATACACAGGTCTCCTCTTGGCGGCAGCCATCGTCTTGCTGAAGTACCGCAAAGTGTGGAACGGATTGTCTCTCTGGCAGTTAGCCCGCGACAGGCAGGGCGTGAAGCGCCTCATGGCGCTCAACGGCAACCTCTTCATCCGCTCACTCTGTTTTATGGTGGTCTATGTCGGCTTCACGTCCTTGGCGTCCTACTACGGCGACACCGAGTTGGCGGTCAGTAGCATCATGATGAAGTTGTTCATGCTCTTTTCCTACTTTATTGACGGTTTCGCCTACGCGGGAGAGGCATTGGTCGGGCGGTTTATCGGCGACAGAGAGCACCACAACGAGGTCAACCCCGTCGTACGGGTGCTCTTACTATGGTCGATGGGGCTGGGCATCGCGGCAACCATCTTGTTCGCCCTGCTGGCAGACCCCATGTATCGTGTCATGACCTCCGACGCGGACGTACTCACTGCTATTCAGCCGTTTACGCCTTGGCTGATAGCCATGCCCGTTGTCAGCGCCTTGGCGTTCATGTGGGACGGCGTCTATACGGGTGCCACCGCGGGGCGGGAGATACGGAATGGCATGATTTTTGCGGCGATTGGTTTTGTGGTCGGCTATGCCGCTACCTGTCGTTGGCTGGGTGTGCACGCCATCTATGTGGGCTATTTCGCACACCTCATCGCGCGCGTGGTATATATGACCGACAAATGGAGAGCGGTTTATGATAGAGAAGTTGGAAAATAGAAAGTGGAAAGTGCTTGAGAGTAAGCATATTCTCAGCATTGGTCCTTGGCTGAACGTCCGTCAGGAGACGGTGCAACTGCCCTCGGGAGTGCAAATCCCCACGTGGTTTGTGCTCGAGTTTCCCGACTGGATTAACGTGATTGCCATCACTCGTGACGGACAATTTGTCATGGAAGACCAGTACCGCCACGGGCTTGGGCAGACCAACTACGAGTTGGTGGCAGGTGTCATCGACCCGGGCGAGACGCCCCTCCACGCCGCGCAGCGCGAACTCTCCGAGGAGACCGGCTTTGGCGGGGGCGAATGGCAACTCTTCATGACCCTTTCGCCCAACCCGACCAACCACAACAACCTCAGTTACACCTTCTTAGCCACTGGCGTGGAGAAACTCTCCGAGCAGCATCAGGAGCGCACCGAGGACATTCACGTCCATGTTATGTCCCGCGAAGATGTCCTGCAACTGCTCCGTGAAGGCGGCATTGTGCAGGCTTTGCATGCTGCGCCCCTGTGGAAGTATTTCGCTGAAAATCCCCTCTAACCCCTAACCTCTAATCTCTAACCTCTAATCTCTAACCTCGTGCCTACTCGCAGCAACTCACATAGCACTCTCTCGCGCAACAGCATGCTGTTGTGTATCAGCCTGTTACTGCTGGCGTTGGGGATGTGGTCATTGCCGCGTCTCTGCCCCGACTGGCAGTCCTGCGGGCAAATGGCGGTGAGTGTCGCTCAACCGGACACGGGCACGATAGACGACAGGTTGGCAGACCGCGTTGCGATTATCAAGGCGCAGCACGACCTCTCGGATGCCATCATCACTTATCGTTCCACGGGCACCAATAGTTTTGAGAGTGCTGCGCGGACACGCAGGGTGGAGTATTCGAGGCGCGCAGCGTTTTCCAATCCGCAGGCTGTCAGTTGTGCTGCCGTCCAGCAACGTTTGGCAACGGCTTCTGCGCACCAACTCAATGCTGACATCGCCCTGACAAGGGTGTTGCCATTAAACCTACCGCCTGAAGAAATCTCGTATCCTTTCCACAGTTTCTGGTAATAATCACATTGTTATCCCTTTTCTTGTGTGTGCAATCTCGCTCCGAGTGGAGGTGATTGTGCCTTAATAATGTGATTATTAACTCTTAAACTGTATTTTTATATTATGGATACTTCAATGGTTATTTTGACCGTTATCTTTTTGTTTGTATTTGTAGCACCTTTCTTCATCATCAGCGCCATCAAGGAGCACCGCGAGAAACGCGGGGAGGAAGCGGCTAAGCAGACTGCTCAGCAGAGTGCTACTACCGGACAAGGGAAATAAGGGTCTCAAACCATAATCCTGCTTTGTAAGTAGAAGCAGCGCAGAGGCTGCCTGATGACATTTCGTCGTTAGGCAGCCTCCTTGTATAGTTTTCGCGTTGGATGTACGATGTTCCTTTTAGGGTGGGGGTGCTCCTTAAAATCTACAATAATCCTGTCATATAAACCGGCAGACACAGGGTAGTGCCATCACGGTGCAAGTCTTTGGTATGCAAGATATAACTTTGTCCTACACGCGATGAGAACTTCCGGCAGAACGCGTCCAACGATTCGTGGGTGCGGTAGTTGCCTGACTTTACCTCAATAGGGCAAATTTTATTACCTCGTGACAAAAGGAAATCTACCTCATAGTTGTGCTTTGGGTCTTTTGGGAATGTATAGTAAAACAATTTATTCCCTGCTGCCCGCAACATTTGTGCTACCAAATTCTCGTAGATATAGCCGAGATTGGTTTCCAACTTATCGCTTAACAGTTTCTGATAGATGATATTCTCAGTATAATCTTTGTCCCAATAGACCATCGTGACAAACAACCCCGTATCGCCGACAAATAGTTTGTAGCGATTCAAATCTGCACTCAATGACAAGCCCACATTCGGGTCGTCAGCATGATAAGCGATATTCATCACCTTGCTATCTTCCAATGCGATTAGCATTTCTGCCAACCGGTTCCGAGCCACCCTCCCTACAACTGCCGATGGTACATAGCGTGAGGTGTTCTTGCTCAACATCGCGGGAATAGAAAGAAACATCTTCGAGACCTGTTTCGATGGGTCTATCTTGATAAAATCCGTGGTATATAGCCGGATTATCTGCCGCTTGACATCATCCACCGCCTTCAGATTATTCGTCTGCAAATAGGCATTCACCGCCTGAGGCATACCGCCCACAAGCATATATAATCGCAGCCGTCGTTGGTTGGTGGTATGTGCTGCTGTAAGCGGCAGCCGTTTGTCCAAGAACTGGCGCAGCAGCGGTATTGTAGCCATATCACCTAATGCCCAACAGAATTCTTCAAAATCAAGAGGAAACATCTCTATCGTATCTTCTTCGCTGGGAATGGTAATGTCTTGTGTATTCTGCTGAATACTAATCAACGAACCCGTCTCTATGTAGTCGAAGCGACCGTCTGCAACCAGATACTTGATAGCCTGACGGGCTTTCGGACAACGTTGCACCTCATCAAAGATAATCACCGACTGCCGTGGCACAAGGTTCACACTATAGCGGGTTTGCAAACGCAAAAACAGGTAGTCTAAATCTTCTAATTCTTCAAACCAGTGCATAACCTCTTGTGGCACGTTGTTGAAGTCTATGAGCAGGTGAGAGCGATACTCGTGTTTGGCAAATTGTTCCACCAACGTGGATTTTCCCACACGCCGTGCTCCTTCTACCAACAAGGCAGAGTGTCCGTTGCTCTGTTGTTTCCATTGCAACAATTTGTCGTATGCTTTGCGCTTGAATATCTGCATTTCCATATTTCTTGCATTTTATCTCTAACAAAATGGAGATTGTAGTTTGTAAAAACGATGCAAAGATAGCACTATTTTTTGGTATTTGCAAAGTCGTATTTTTAGTTTCGCATATTTTGCTGATATACAAATATATAAAGTGCGAATATGTAATTTCCCAAAAACTTTATGTTGTCAAAATTGTCATTTCCCGAAAATAAACATATGGTATATCTGCCGTTCCCCTAAGATTGCATAATGAATTGTTCTGTCAGTGCGCCCTTGAACTCAGTAAGAATAGTTATACAAATTATCTTGATAAAAGTGTTGCTTGAATACGTTTTTATCTTGATAAAAGTGTTATTGGAGTGCATTTTTATCTTGATAAAAGTGTAACAAATAATACCAATGTTGAGAAAAATACTAAATGTGCAAAATGAAAAAACTCTGCTAAAAGTGCTGTTTTTTGCCAACATTAGCAAAGTTTTGTAATGTGTATATTGAATGAGTTAGTCCTGTAATACAATAATAATCAGATTGATATTTGTACAGCAACAACGTTATGACCTATGCACAACCTTCTGTTTTCATACATCAATTCCACGTTGTTTGAATAAGTCATTTACGCTCTTTGTACGAAAGATTTAGCCTTCTTCTATTTCTTTGAGAGAAATCTCTGCGGAACACATCTTCGCCTTTGTAGAAGCCTTGTGCTTAACCATAACTATAGCAAATGTAACATCCCCCGATTGTTTGAGGGGCTCTGCCACTCATCGCAAAAGCATTGTGTATATTCCAAAGTTTGCTCTATTACCTGCATGGATATTTATTTAATAGTGCCCCCGTAAGGAGTGTATTGTAATAACAAGTGTTGACTCATTTACATCATATACGATACGATTTTTGCTATCAATACGACGGGAGTACTTGCCGCTCAAGTCAAAACGCAATGCCTCGGGCTTCCCTAATCCTGTCAGAGGATGTTGCTGCATATCAAACAATAGACGTTGTATCTTTGCCATAGCGACTTTTTGCCCGCTCGTTTTCCAATATAGAACATCCTCGTCTGCTGTTTCTGTGAAACGGATTTTATACATCAGTCCCAAATCTTAGAAACATCAACAAAGTGCTTTTTACTCTTTTCGCTACGTTTGATTTTCGCAACAAACTCAGGGGCATACGGACTTTTCTCTATAGTTATAAAATCCATAAGTTTAAGAGCCTCTACCAACTTAGTCGCCCTCTTGTCTTTAGGATTGATAGATACCATAAAAGTTTGCATCGGTGTATTTGCTACTGCTGTTGCCATGGTCGTAAAGTATTAGTTATTTGCTTATTGGACTGCAAAGATAGTGCCAAAATGTGAGATTTACAAGCATTGACATCTTTTTCCCCCGAAAAAGACACTCAAAATATACAGGTTGTTTTTATAGTATCTCCTATTCTTTTTGCAATAAATACAAGAAGTAGGATAGGTGCAAGACATTAAACTTGGAACGGATTCATCATAACCGAATCTTTAGACACTTGTGATACTACGTATATACGCCGGTTCTACTACAACAACCGTGTTATATCGAAAATCCTTAATGTTGTTAGTAACGTATGTATAGCAACTCATTTTCTGTCCTAACACAAATTGGATATTGTCCTCTAAATCGACATTATCCATAGCAAGAGCCTCATCAATATCCCCCGAAGCAAACCCAATGAGTTTTACTTTATGAGTTAATCGTTTGATAAAATCAATAATCTCTTGTCGGTAGGCTTTGTCTTTCCGTTTCCCTTGCAATGTTGAAATGGTCTGCGAAATAGCCAGTGTAGATGTGTATAACTCGTAGTCGCGTAATTTGAACATATACTCCATAGCCGCAACATCCGCTTTCACATTGCGGAAATAACCTATCAACACATTTGTGTCAATATAAATGCGTCTGAATTTTTTGTTCATGGAGTTCATAAGATAACACTCGCGTACTTACGACGCTCTTCCGGAGTCAGAAGGTCTATATTCCTAACAAAAAATGCGTGCATAGCATTCTCAACTATTTTACTTTTAGGAACTCCACTGCGTTTAAGTACAAGTTCCATACTTTCTTTCCCGAGTTGCTCCCGATGAAGTTGTTCGGGGCTTTTCTTCTTCGTTGCCATAGTTATAAACTATTAGTTGTTTGCTATTTAGGCTACAAAGATAGTGCCAATAAATGGGATTTGCAAGGATTGGCAGAATTTTTATAACCAAAGCGTTGATAATGTACTATACGTAGGAAGGTCTCTGTATGTCAAAATAAGGTCATTATGTTATAAACAAAACGAGGCTGCCATGTGGCAGCCTCGAGGATATAATGCTATTATCTTTCAGATTAGATAATCGCGAATTATGATAGAAAATGCTTACTCTGCTGCTTTTGCGATAACGAGAGTGGGCGTTTCTACCGTAGCATCATACGTGTAAACCACTTTGTCGCCTGCTGCGAATTCACCAGCCTCCAACGGGAACCATTGTGCGTCCTTATCGTCAGCGATATTGTTGATGTTGGCACCTACATTGGTGAAACCCTCTTGGAGTGTAGTAGAGAAGGTGTAAATCTCTTTCTCAGCGTCCTTGGTCATCTCTTTCCAAGTCCAGCCTTCGGCTTCACACTTGATATACATCACTCCTTCTACAGCTTCTTCTTTGCAGATAGTAGCGTTGATGCCACTAAAACCATAGATATTGTCGTTGGCAGTTACGTCTGCGATGGTGAGGTTCCCACTCTTAGCAGAGCAGGTTTCGCCCTCCGCAGGAGCAGCAACTACCATCTCATAATCCCATGAGCCATTAGCCACATATTTATACTCACGACCAATTTTAGCCTTAACAGTAGCGGTGAAATGTGTGTCGTCGGTACGTTTCATTTCGTAGTAGTTGACTACCCAAGCACTATCTACGAAATCACCTACTACATATACCTTGTCCTGTGCACTCATGGCTTGAGCCACTGTGAGGTTGAAAGTGATGTTGTACTCAGGCTCAACTACACAAGGATCCACCTTGAATTGGTAACTACGAACATAAACAACAGTACCAATCTCCTTAACAATCATCTTGGTCTCGGTATTGTACTCTACTTGGAATTCAACCTCGCCCTTTACAACTTCGCAAGGTTTCTCCTCAGAGCCAATCCATTGGTGGTCCCAACTGGTCGGGAATGTGCCGTCAGAAGCCAAAGCACAGGGCTTGCCTTCGAGTTGCTCAATAGTTGCAGTAGGAGTGATGACAGC
>SAMEA104315439__coassemble_176_pt1 | contig 35345 bp, 39 predicted proteins | sample SAMEA104315439__metabat2_low_PE_016 | metagenome-assembled genome bin SAMEA104315439 (sample SAMEA104315439) | gut metagenome | biome: Monkey gut; feature: monkey-associated habitat; material: faeces | place: China | collected 2013 | reverse complement strand
CCTATTCATCGGACATTAGACCATATCGCAGCCTGCAAAATGACCTATAGACCTAAGTTGTCCATCGTAAATCCATAAATCGTAAATATCTTTATGCCGAAGAACACCCCCGACATCAACACCCTGACCGACCGCGAAATCGTTGCGGCACTCTTGCGGCGCGACAGGGACATCACCGAAGCCTACCTCTATCGCAAGTGCTATCCGCTGTTCAAGTACTGCTTCGACCACTACTACACCGACTGCACTTCTTGCACCGAGTTCATCAACGAAATCTACATCTACCTCATGACCGTCAACCCCAAGACGTCGCAGTCGTATATGCAGGGTTTCTCGTTCCGGTGTTCGCTCACCCATTGGCTCAGGATTGTCGCGCAGACCTACTGCCACCAGTTATTCAGGAAAAAAGCGGATATTTTGCAAGAATCTTTGGATGACGGTGATAGATTTTGGGACATTCAGGACTCTATGGATGTAGAACGCTCCAAGTTCGACCGGATTGATGTGAATCGGGTCTTGCAGGCGATGCCCAACGCGCGTTACCGCGAGTTGATACGGTTGCGCTATATGGAAGAACTGGATAATGAACTGGTAGCCAGGATATTGGGTTTGTCTATGGATAATTATTACAACAAGCATTTGCTGGCAAAGCGCCAGTTCATCACATCATTAAAGAAGGAGGGATTATTATGAACCAACTGAAGATTACGCCCGACATTGCCGAACTGATTGGAGCATATCAGGAAGGTGCCCGCTTGACCGACGACGAGTTGCAGACGGTGCAAGCATTCCTCACCGATTCAGACTTGTACGGTCTGAATTTTGATGCCAATCTTATACCGGATACGGCTGACGACTGCTCCATTCCGCCTGTCATGGGGGCAGAACTGTTGTCAGGAACTATGGTTATGGATTGCTTGGGTGATAACAATTATTTTGAAGATATGGCTACACATTCTGTTATCGGAGACGTTACTCCGTACCCGAACTCAATGGATTTTGAGATTCTCCAGCAGCAGAGCGATACTTGTGCTATCAAGTCGCAGCAAATCATTATGCACTCTTTCGGTATTGATATTAACGAATCTGTCCTTACGGCGGAGGCTGCTGCCAAGGGCTATTACGTACACGGACATGGCTCTGTTCCTGATAAAGTGGGCTTGCTGTTGGAGGACCACGGCATTGGCACGCACACCAAAACGCACGCCACGGTCTATGATTTGGCTGCCGAACTGGCACAGGGGCACAAAGTGATTGTAGGCGTGGATGCCGATGAACTATGGCGCCCGTCTTTTATCAACGACCTCTTTGGCGAGCAAGCCAATCATGCCCTGTTGGTCACGGGTATTGACACTTCCAATCCGTTGGACGTGCGTGTCATTGTCACCGACCCGGGTACCGGTGAGGTGGCTCGTTCCTATCCGATGAGCCGATTCATGGACGCATGGCACGATTCCTCGTGTCTGATGATTGCTACAGACGAAGCGCCGCAAATCTCTTATGGTGGTGTACTAACTAATCCCGAGATGATTAACTTCGACTATGTGCAGGGGCATATTCCCTATGTGGGCAATATCCCGTATGACACTTTCACCGGCATTATGCTGCCGCATTTCGACGAATATCTTGACCATCATCTTGCGGATTTGCACTCCGGTTTGGATTATCAGCATCTTTTTGACAATATGGACGACATCTACGACCGTTTCGATAACCATTTTACTATCAACGATACGAGTGATTCGGATATTGACTTTGATGCGATGTTTAACCTTTTCTCCTGACCAAAACCGATGAACAGGCCGGAATTAGAACAGCAGATGCAGATCATACGTGCATTATTGCGGGATACGTATGCCCGTATATCCGACACCCACAGCCAATACCTTCCCACACCCGATGTTTCTGTCCGTAGTGCGGGTAATCTTATCAACAGGGAGCAATACGATGTTGTGGTATGTGGCGAAGTCAAGAAAGGCAAATCGTCTTTTATCAATGCCCTGATGGGTGACAATATACTGCCTACTAATACGCAGGTTGCCACTTCGCAGGTGTTTCGTATTATCAATAGCGATACCGAAGAGTATCATTTGGTTTTCACGGACGGTCAGCGTCAGCGTATCAGCAAGGAGGAGTTGTCTAAGTATGGTTCGCAGGTGGACGCAGACTTGTACGGCGAACCCGTTTTCCGCCACCACCAACTGGACTATATCGAAGTCCGTCACTCGATTCCTGTTTTGCCAAAATCGGTCGCTCTTGTAGATACTCCGGGGATAGGTGCCTTATATGCTGCGCACGAGCAAATTACTCGCAACTACCTGTCAAACGCGTCTGCCGTCATTTTTATTCTTGACCCCAAGAATCCTGTCGTCACCAAAGAACGTGAGTTCATTGAGAGTGCTTTGCAACAGACTAGGCAGATTATGTTTGTTATGACCAAGGCGGACAACTATGACGAAGGTGTTGTCGCTACTATGCTCAGCCGCGACGAAGAGATTCTCGCTCCTTATGCCGGACAGACGGCAATGGGACGCATCTCCATTCTGCCCATCTCGAGTACCTTGTTGTTTGATGCTACAAAGGACAAAGACGACCTGATGTTGGAGATGAGCCAGTTCGAGGAAATCAAAGATATGCTCCTGCGTATGATTTACAACACCGTAGGTTTCGGAATCAGTGCTTCTGTGTATAATGCATTCAACCAATACAATACGCATGTCGTACAGGCATTGCAGGAATTGCATACATCTGCTTCTTCGCAGCAGGATATTGCCAAGCAGTTAGCGGCTGAGAAATTGGCAAAACAGCAGGAGTTTGCACAAGAATGGGGAAACAATGGTACCAAACTGCGCGACATTCAGGATAGTATCAAAGACCGGGTACGTATGCTGGAAAACGAAGCGCGTGCATTGTTCAGTCAAAACAACCCCATCTTTCGGAATATGTCATCAGAGATAGACAACCTGTCCGGTCCGGAGGAGGCGGAGCGTCTGTCTCGCAGCATATCTTCCCGTCTTATGGATGCGTACGGCAAAGCGTGGAAAGACCTTATGGCAAATTGTGAGAACCAAGTGGAAGATGTGCTGATTGAGTATAACGCACATCTTAGCAGCGATATAGGCACCGGTAACTCCAATTTTGCTGTGGATACATTCCGCCCCAAAGAACGTACTTTGGCAGACCGGTTATCTGCGGGCAGAAACAGTTACTTCACTGGTGCATTTGTTACATCATTGTTCGCTATTCCTATGGCTATCGTGGCTGCCCCTCTCACGGCGGGCATTGCGGCACTCGGGCTCTTGCTGGGTATTGGCTCGGGCATAGCCACCAAACGCGATACGGAACTGAAACGATGGAAGCAGAACCTCAAAGAACACCTCCTCAAGTGCTATTCGCAGATATACGACAATTTCTTGGTAAAAACCACCCATGGCAAGACGCAACTGCAATCAGCCGAAGAAGAAATCATGGAGCAGAGTATGTCCGCTGTCCGTCGTATCTACGAGCAACATAAAAGCAACTTGGACAACCAACTACGCTTGTTGGAGGAGCAGGCGAAAGCAGACGATGCCTCCCGCAGGCAGAAACAACAAGAGATAGAATCCGTCCAAAAACAATGGAAACCTGTTTTTGATAATCTCACCCGTGCACGGACTATCTTGACAAAAATGGAACAACAACGCAATTCATTATGAATGTAACTATAGGCATAGATTTTGGCACAAGTTTCTGCTCCGCCTCATGGCTCAATCCTGCTACAGGCAAACCGGAAGCAGTGCGTTTCCGCGAATCGGGCAGCGAGAAAATGCCGTCCGTGGTGGCGTTCACCAAATCCGGCAAAGTCATTGTGGGGGATGCACCTTATCTGGCATTGGAAGACGCAGCCACGGCAGATGAAGACGAACGCCGTTTTATCCAGGAGAATACTGTCTCCGGCATCAAAACCCGTATGCGGCAGGGGAACAGATACCTGCGTCCTGACAAGACATATGGAGACGATGATATTATTTCGTTCATTCTTCGCAAAATCAAAGAGCAGGTGCAGGAATCATGCCGTTTGGACGGAAACATTGAGCAAGTGATATTGACGCACCCTGTTGTATTCGAGGAATGGAAGAAAGATTGCCTCAAGCATGCCGCCGCATTGGCGGGATTCAAAAAGGTGCAATTGCTTGAGGAACCTGTTTCGGCAGCATTGTTTGCCATCAAGTCGGGTGTCATTCCTTCTTCTTGCAAGGGGCTGTTGGTCTATGATTTTGGTGCCGGTACTTTCGATGTGGCGTATATCAAGGTCGAAAACGATGGCGACTTGCACTTGCCATTGGCTCCGCAGGGGGATAGTAACTGCGGCGGTGATGATATAGATTTTGCACTCTATCGCGATTGGGAGAAATATGTCTATGCTGCCAAGGGCAAGCATATCACCTCCGACCCCAATGAGGTGGATTTGGCATTTCTCTATCGGTGTCGCCGTCAGAAAGAGCAGTTGAGCCGCGGACAAATGGCAGATTACATCAGTGCTTACATCCCGGGAGTCGGCAATGTGCGCCGTGAGTTTTCTGAAGCGGATTTCAACCGTATCATCGAACCATGGGTTAGCAAGACGATTGGCAAGACGCAGCAGGTTTTCAAAGATATACAAGCCAATCACTTGCCTCTTGACTATGCCATACTGATTGGTGGCAGTTCCCGGCTTCCTATGGTGCAAACCAAGATGGAGAGTCTGCTGGGGAGTGGCGTCAAAGTGGTAACTACGGGGGCTTTGGATGTCGCGGTTGCCGTGGGTGCAATGTATTCCGTAGGGACTAACGTCAAAAAAGCCGACATTCCTGCGGTGCCAAAGAAAGCGGGACCGACCAAGCATTTCTGTATCTATTGCGGAAAGCCCATCTTGTCCAGCGAGAAGTTCTGTATGAATTGTGGCAAACCCAATTTCTCGTATAAGCCATGAACCCGATAGAGGAACGCACACTTGCCATATTGAATCGCAGCACGGAGATAATCCGTGAGTTGCCTAATTCTGCCCGTTGGTTGGATGAGATAGCCGCACTCAAGTTGCAGGTTTTTAGTCCGTGCAAGTTGGCAGTGGGTGGGCGTGTCAAGGCAGGCAAGAGTACGTTCATCAATACATTGCTGGGTGAAGACCTTGCGTTGGTGGGTGAGACCGAAGCCACAGCCACTATCAACCGATTTGTGTATGGCAAACCCGCCAATCCTGCATATCCCGTCAAAGTCGTTTATAAAGATGGCAGAGAGGAATTTGTCAGTCAGGCATTTATGGACTCTTTGCAGGGACATGACCCGTCATCGGCTGCCAAACGGAGAAATATCCTCTATTTTGAGCGTCAGTTGGAGAATCCTGTTTTGAGGGACCTTGTCCTTATCGACACACCGGGTACAGATGCCGTGGTCAGCGACCACCAAGAGACAGCCGAGGCTGTATTTGGCATTGATTCGCAAGATGAACAGCAACTCCGTCGCGAACATGACACCCAAACACGCGAACTCACGGCAAAAGCAGATGCCGTCATCTACTTGGTCGGAGCGGTTGCCAATGCGGGCAACAAACAGTTCTTGGACGATTTTGCACAAGCGTGCGATGGTGCTTCTGCCCTCAATGCAATCGGTATCATCTCCCGTATTGACGAGGAGGAAGCCACCCTCTATAATAGTCGGGAGCAGGCAGCCTATGTGGCAAATAGCCTCAAGGAGCAACTGAGTGATGTACTGCCCGTTTCTGCCTGCCTATATACTGCCGTGCGGGACAACGAGCACAATCTGGTACATTGGCAAAGCCTGCTACAGACGATTCCTGAAGAGGTTTTCTGCAAATACCTCAGTGCAAAGCAGGATGCTTGGGAGGGGAAATACGATGCTGTACTATCGAAGAAATATCCCAACCTTTTATCGGCTGCGGAGCGTAGGCAGATGAAAGGTGCTATCCCGTGGGGTGCTTTCCGCGCTATCATCAAGGTGCTCTATCAAGAGTCTTCAGTGGAAGTCGCTACGAAGAAACTATACGGGTTGGCGAATTTTGACGAAGTAAAGCAGGTATTGCAGGAGCAGTTTTTCAATCGCAGCAAGGCGATACGCTGTACGGTTCTGCTCAGCAAACTGAATAAGATACTCCTGCTTATCCGCAACGATGCAATGTACTCCGTCAAACGTGCCGCAAAAAAATCTACGGAGTGGGAATCGTTGATTAGGCAATATATTCGTCCTGCCGACTCCGCAACAGCAGATGAACTGACTGCTTTTATCCGTACGCAAGTGAAGTCAGAGGCTGCCATTGAGCGGTTGGATAAGGCAATATTGGAAGAATTGGTCAAACCGACCGAACAATTGCTGTCCGAGATTCAGGGACAGAACGAAGACTACAAGATGCTCAAAGAGGTACAAAGTCATCGCAACCGTTTCTCCCAAGAGCAATATGGTGAACTCTGTGCACTCTTCGGCTTGCATCGTGAAGGAGTCAGTGATTTGACCAACGAACAGAAAATGAAACGCCAGATGTTTTGGCAAGGTAAATCAATGCGGTATATAGACCCTAAGATGCAAGAGATTGCAGCCTATGCCGCACAAATATATGGGAGATTATAAGGTATGAACCAGATTCTAACAACACTGCTTACCCGTTGGCGCGATGGTGCCACCAAACAAGTCGTACAAATCAATCGGTGCGAATCATCGCCATCACAAGACTTTGAGGCACTCTGTACACAATTGGCACAAATGGTTAATAACTACGACCAATTGGCGGCACAGATGCCCGATGGTGAAGCAAAAGATTTGCTCTCTGATATGTCCGAACAAATCATCGCCTCTATGAACCTTGGCGGTTGCACCCCAATCACCAAGGAGACCTCTTTCTGCACCCTCCGCCACAAACCCGTACCCTTCTCCACTATCGAAGATGGCACCCCTATCCGCACCACCCTTCGTGCAGGAGTAGAACTGAAAGGAAAAGTGCTGATAAAGGCTCAAATAAAAATATAAGAGTATGCCACCATTAACACAAATTGCTCATGAAGCAGCACAATACAATGGTCACTATGGTTGGAAAGGCTATTCTAACATGTTAAACCGCATAGCAGAAATTGTTATTGCTAATAACCTATCAAGAGAGGAAGCAATACAAGCAATAAAACAAGGACTAAGCAATAGCGGCGCATTATTGAATGATACATATTGCACCAATATGGCTGTTTTAGGTTGGGAAAACATTCAGAAAAGAATAAAATGATATAGAATTATGGCAAGTTTTTATAAGTACTATTCTCCTACAGAGAATAGTAGAAAGGCTATCCAAGAAAGGTATTTTTGGTTTTCTAAAGCCAAGAGCCTTAACGACCCCTTTGATATGTGCGCAAAGGTTATTACATTGTTTCCTTGTTTTGAACAGGCATTATGTAAAAGATATGGAGATATTGATTCTTATTACAAAAAAGCATCGCAATTTGGTGTATGCTGTTTCACCTCGGAACCATTAAATAAACACATGTGGGCACTATATGCAGATTCATACAAAGGTTGGTGTCTGGAATTTGAATCGAATGGTATTATCGATACATCTACAACGGGTGTTCCATCACGATTCTATGATGTCCACTACTATGAACAACTACCTGACCTTAATAATCCGCAGACAGAAATAGAAGTGTCCACAAGGTCGGGTAGTCATATCCTGCAAGACTTCTTAAAAGATGAGAGAGATGAGGAAACATTATTTGCCTATTTACTTTCCTTAAAGCAAAAGAGTATATGGGAAAATGAAAAAGAAAAAAGACTATTTCTTGGTAATCTGTATTATAGTACCAATTCGGCTATAGATAAGGATGCTAAGGGATACAAAATACCATGGAACGATGGGAAACTGAAAAGCATCATTATGGGATATAATACCAAAGAAGAGGATGTGGATTTACTAAATAATATCGCAAAGATAAATCAAGTGCGTCTTTTGCAAGTGCATCCTATTGTGCCAAGTACTGGCTTCTCATTGCAAATAGAAACTATTAAAGATTTTTCGCAACAACAATAATTCAAAAAATAAGTTATGAAAATGTGTCCAAGTTGTCATACCCAATTAGGGGATGACGTAAAATTTTGCACGAACTGTGGTGCGAAACAGGAAGAAGATCCATCTTCTCAGACTAAAATTTGTCCTTCTTGTGGGGCTACAATTCCTTTTGAGGCAAAATTCTGCCCCAATTGTGCTACTGAACAGCCAGAGCGGGATAGAAATGATGAGCCCGGAGTTTACGATGAAGTTGATTTACGTGAACTATCTATTTCGTGCGGTTATTCTTATGAAAGTCCGGATGCAATATCAGGAACTGTTGTAATTTCTCCCATTGGGGTTACTTTTGAATCTAGTTCGAAAGGAGTATTAGGACTTCTTACAACCTTAGCCACATTGGGGCAGAAAACTCGTATGGAAATAGCCTTTAAGGATATCACCCATATGAGTATTATGGAAAGAGGATATTCTCTTTATATTAGAACATCAGATGGAGGAATACATTATTTTTGGGGAACATCTATGAGTAAAGCCAAAGCATGTGTCAAAAAATTAGCATACATATTTGAATTGTATCGCCGTATGTATTGGTATTATGGTGAATATACAGATAGAGTTTATTTGCCTTATTATGTAGAGGTGGGCTCTTTTAAGAAATCTGTACAAGATATGAGTTCCGTTTCTGATGAAGAATTGATACAATTTTTCAGAACCGTTTAATGTAGTATGAAATGTAACCAGTGTGGTCATAATATCACTAATGAGGATATAAAATTTTGTCCCGAATGTGGTGCTCCAATTAAACAAGTCATTATTTGTCCCAAGTGCGGACAAACAGGTATACCGATAGTGGCTAAATACTGCCCGACATGTGGGGAGTCATTATTCCTTAAACAAGTAGATATGGTTACTCGATTCGATGATAAGCCAATATCGGAATGTGGGGAGTGCACGTTAATAAATGGCTATGAGGCTGCAGATTTAGGATTAAGTGTATTGTGGGCAACGAAGAATATAGGGGCAGATTCTGTCTGTTCTCAAGGACTTAATTTTGTATGGGGAGATCCTCCACGTGATATGATAACATCATATCTTTCTTATTGGTTCAAAAATCCTCCCAAACAGGAAAGTATTTGTAGTGAGCCTGAATACGATATGGCTACATCCTATTGGAGAGGTAGATGGCAATTACCGACTTGTGAACAATGTGTAGAATTGATTGAGCGGTGTACGTGGGAACCTATATGCTATCAAGGATTCAATTTCTATAAGGTAAAGAGCCTTGTAAATGGCAATTATATATTACTTCTTCCCTCCATAAAACTATGGGTCGGGGATAGAGCATACAGAGGAAGTGTACATTTCTTGGATGTCAGTAACCGAATAGTATGTAGTGAGCAATATGATAATGCTCATACCTATTATGTCCGTGCAGTGGCTGTATTATAGTTGCGTTTATTAGTAATGAAACTTTCAAGTATAAATGAGCGATGAATTATTACAAGATTTAGATTGGCTGATTATGTCCTATGGAGATAAAGAAGAAGTATCGTATGAGATTAAATTGTTTGTTGATAAATATCACAAAGAATTATTGTCTTACGATAGTTGGGAAGAAATCCATAATCAAATTGAGACTACTATATCTTTCTTTAAAAGTAACCATACTCGTAGTATTGCTAGTTGTTGGAAAGAGGAAGAATGGCTTTATTTGTTATTGACTGCATTTATGGTACCATACCGCGCGGAATTCTAAAGACTACAATACTAAAATACACAAAGAATATGATATGTTCTAATTGTAATACACAGAATATCCCCCAAGGGGCAAACTTTTGTCCCAATTGTAGGCATCAGTTTGTTCTTGGCTCTGTAGAAATTATTGTTACACCAATATGGGAAGAGAAAGACAAACAGGCACAACTCATGGAAACCATCACCTCTTTACAGCAGCCCATGCACAGATTGATTCTAATGTTTTGGGCAAGTGTACATAAGATGACAATGTGAAAATTAGGGGATTTAATATATGTTTCCAACATAAAATTATGGGATTATATACATAATTGACGAAAAAGATTTGGGGATTCCACCATTTCTTTGTAATTTTGCAGCGCCAAATTCAGTAGTTATGGATACAGAACGTACTTTCAAGCGGAAAATTTATGCTCAAATGCAGGAGTGGAAGCAGACCAAAGATGGCTCTACTGCTTTACTGATAAAGGGGGCTCGGCGAATCGGCAAATCGACTATTACCGAGGAGTTCGCCAAACATGAATACAAGAGTTATATTGTAGTGGATTTTGCAGACGCCCCCGCCGCACTGTGGGAAGCGGTAGAGAATATCTCCGACAGAAACAATTTTTTCCTGCAACTTCAATTCATATATGGCGTACAATTGTATGAACGGCAATCGGTAATCATTTTCGATGAGATACAGAAGTGCCCTAAGGTGCGCGAAGCCATCAAGTATCTGGTCAAAGACCACCGATATGACTATATCGAAACAGGTTCGCTGTTGAGCATCAAGAAACATACGAAAGATATTGTCATTCCCAGCGAGGAAACCCGCTTGACTATGTACCCGATGGATTACGAGGAATTCAAGTGGGCACTGGATGATGAAGTTACCGTTCCCTTGTTGAAAGAGGCACTGGCTAATATGCAGGCGATGGGTGATGCGGTAACGCGCAAACTGATGCGGGATTTCCGGCTTTATATGCTGGTCGGCGGAATGCCGCAAGCGGTAAATACGTATCTTGATACGAACAACTTGGCAGAAGTGGACCAAAAGAAACGTGAAATCATCGAACTCTATTTGGATGATTTCTTGAAGATTGACCCTTCGGGCAAAATCTCGAAACTATTTAGTGCTATCCCCGCTCAGTTGACCGGCAGTGCCTCTCGCTATATGCCCACAGGTGTATTAGGGCGAAGCGAAGAACAAGAGACCATGGATGAATTCCTGCGTGATATGGAAGATAGTATGACCGTCAATTTTGCTCATCATGTCAATCAGCCGAATGTAGGGCTTCCCTTGCATACAGACTATGAGCAATACAAACTCTACATGGGTGATACGGGATTGTTCATTACGTTGGCGTTTTGGGACAAGAGTGCCACGGACAACGAAATCTATCAGAAATTATTGAGCGACAAACTCCCTGCTGATTTAGGCTATGTCTATGAGAATGTCGTGGCGCAAATGCTGGTGGCTGCAGGAAACCGCTTGTTTTACCACACATGGCGGTCTGCCACATCCAACCATAACTACGAGGTGGACTTCCTTCTGTCTCGTGGAAGCAAACTGTGCCCGATAGAGGTAAAATCATCAGGCTATAAGACGCACAAGTCGTTGGACGAGTTCTGTAAGAAGTTCTCCGCATATATCGGCAACCGCTATCTCATCTATACCAAGGATTTGCACCAAGACGGAACAACCCGGTTGATACCGGTCTATATGACAGGCTTACTATAAAGTTACAAAAAAATCTTTTCCCAACTGATAGATTTCGTACAAAATCTCCTCTTTATTGATAGACACCGTCAATAGAGAGGTGTTTTTGTTGTGCCTATATAGTTGTGCCCAAATACAATCCTGTATAGGAACAACAACCAATCGCAAGAAAATAAACAACAAAACAATATGATACGTATAGCAATAATTGTCGTCACGACTCTCGTCGTTTGGTGTCTCATCGGCATATTCAGTTTGCCGAAGGGGTGGTATAAGAAACATTGCCACACCTTATGGCAAAAGGTGTTGTTTGTGTTAATGTCGCCGATATATCCCATTGCATGGGTGGTTCGGACTTATCGTAATCACCACTATCGCAATCGACCACGCCCTGTATCCAAGAAGTTCAGGAAATGGCTGAAATCCGACTTGGTTATTGACGGGCGAGACACGGTTACGATAGAAGAATATAATCAACGCCATCATACATCATATACGTTGCGTGATGTATATGGTTGGATTTGGTGGCAACGTAACAAACATAAGATTAACAACTAAATCACAAAATATATGTCACCACTTTTTATCTTCTTTGTTACGTTGATGTTCGGTGTACCTGTCTTGTGTTATGGGTATCAATTTGTAGAAAACTACCTTGTTGTGCCTCACGACGTACGCCGATTTGAGAATCGGGTTACCAAACTCTTGACCAAAGACGGCTACAAATGGGAACGCGATGAGGGTGACTTGTGTATTTACAAGAACGACATCCGTTTCCGTGCGCAATGTTATCGTATGCCGGAACGTCCTGCCATTCGGGTCCTTTTCGACTATGCCACATTAGACGAAGAACTCAAACGTGTATCTCCTTTGGGTCAAGTGGTGCTGGCCGCTTCATTGTCATCGGAACATATAGATACCCCTACACGTGTACAGGATAATGTGATACATTCGTTCTACAGAGCAGATGTCCGCAATGCCTGCGAATTCATACAGGAGTTTAACTCTGCGTATGAGAGATTTGGTGCTATGATGCAAACCATGGAAAACTTCCGCCCGCGTGCACAACAAGATTTTCCTGCAGCCGCAACGGCAGAAACGCAAACACGTAAAATAGGTTTTAATTAAGCGATGTCAGTTATGTATCACTCAAAAATTAATGGTCAATTTGTGGCAATTAATATTCTCCCATTATGACAAGGAAACAGATTATTATATTGAAATTACGTAAACAAACAAAAGCAATATGAAACGACTTTTATTTATTCTCGTGGCAGCCGTTATGGGCTACACGGCAACCTTTGCCAAGCAACCGCAGGAACCGACCTCGTACAACTACCAGCGCGGCAAGGAACTCATCAACAACGAGGACTACGAAGAGGGCATCTCCGTCCTGCAAAAGGAGTTGTCCGACAACCCGAAGAACGGCTACGCCTATATGTGGCTGTCGTATGCCTACCTGCAACGCGACGAGATAGGCAACACCCTCCATGCAGCCAATGATGCGCTGAAGTATCTGCCCAAGAGTGCCAAGGCAGACCGCGCGTATGTCTATACACGCATGGGAACAGCCTACGGCTATTACCTGACGGACACCGTACAGGCACTGCACTGCTTCAACGAAGCCATCCGCCTTGCGCCTGAGAATACCAAGTATTATGACTTTCGCGGACGGTATTACGGCTATCTGCACAACTATGATATGGCGGCAGCGGACTTCCAAAAGGCAGCAGAGACAGAACCCTATTCCGTGGAGTGGCTCTATATGCTCGGGCAGACCTATATGTTTGCCAAGCGTTACACCGACGCTCTCACCATATTCGAGAAAGCCGACAAGTTGGAATCCGACTATCAGACATTGGCAGCACGTGCCGACGCAGAGAAACACTTGGGCAAATACGAGGATGCCGCCAAGCATATAGTGGCAAGCCTTGAGAAAACTCCGATGAATCACGAATCCCTCAATCTGCTTGATGCCCTTCCTCCCGCTTTGCGCCAATACCTGCTGACGGAGTTCCGTGTAAAACAACGGCTGGCACCCAACGACCCCAACTGGGTGTATTGCGAGATATATGTAATTAGCGATGACCACGATTATGAGGGCATATTGCGTGCAGCAGACAAACTGGAAGGTATCGTTCCGCAACAATATACGGAAAGTTTCAGGGCGGGGGCTTATAGTAAGTTGGGCGATTTTGAAAGGGCTCTCCGCTCCATCAAACTGGCTATGGAGGCAGATAGCACAGATAATGATTATTTGGAAGCACGGGCAGAAATCTATGCCAATATGGATAGCACTGCGCAGATGTTCCGCGACCTGAATACAATCATAGAGAAAGAGCCTGCCAATGCCAGTTATTACAACGACCGCGGACAAGCCTACCTGTTCTCCGGGCAGTACCAAAAGGCGATAGAGGACTACGATATGGCGGTTGCTCTTGCCCCGCAACCATATCTGAACTATATGCGCGGACGCTGCTATTGGGAGGCAGGCGATACGTTGGCGGCACGGATGGACTTAGAGAAAGCCGCCAAAGGGAATGATGGCTTTGCTTGTTTTGCACTGCACTTTATGGGGCAGGACTCATTGGCCACACATAAGATGGATAGCATTGTGGTGGCGGACAGCCTTGTGCACGAGGAGATTTACAATGCCGCCTGTCTCTGTGCTTTGCAGGGCAGAACCGAGGAGGCATTCCGTCTGCTGGCGCAAGACCTTGAACGCAACCATGCGCAGTATGCCTATGCCCGCCGCGATATAGACTTCCGCAATATCCATGGTGCGCGGTTTGATAGCCTGCTGGCGGTATATGAAGCCCGCGTACGGAATCGTATCCTGCGTTTGGACTCCACCACGCAAGACGCGGTGCAGACAGAGCGCGTAGTGGAGGTCCCCTTCTCTGCCGCCAACGGAGTGACCACGGTTAAATGTTCTATCAACGGACTTCCGCTGACTTTTGTCTTTGATACGGGTGCAAGTAATGTGTCTATCTCGCAGACAGAAGCCAGTTTCATGTACAAGAACGGCTACTTGAGCAAGAAAGACATCGTGGGCAACTCGGCGTACATCACCGCTGACGGCAGTATCTCCATCGGCACGAACATCATCTTGCAGAAGATTGACTTCGGCGGTCTGGAACTCAAAGCCGTCCGTGCCTCGGTGGTAGGCAACCAGCGTGCCCCCTTGCTCCTCGGGCAATCCGTCCTCCAACGTCTCGGCAAAATCGAAATCGACAACCAACGACAAGTACTCAAAATAACGACTAAAAAGTAACTATGATGGCGTTTTTAATGGAGAAAGTTGTATATGTCAAAGAGCAATATAAGAATAAAAACAATAATGAAAAAAACATGACAGGAGGTGAATATGAAAAGTACTTTGGAGATGAGTACGTTGAAATGAAAGGCGGAAACTCGGATATGGTTATCTATGCTCGGTTGCAGGCATCGTCACACATATTGACAGCTAAATTTATGACTTGTGAAGTTAGAGTAAACAAAATGACAATAACTAGGTCCATGGAGGGTGTATTGGAAGGCAATCCTCCGTTTATATCGTTTTATTTATTTGAACAAGAAATTCAGCAATCCCCCCGCCAGTATGGAAGGTCAGTAAAAGTTATTTATCCTCAATGGAAAGATGGTATAATAAGAATCCCGCCTTTCCGATACGAGATGGAATTCCTACATCACGTGGAAAAGAATCCGCCTTATGGCGTAGGAAATGGTGACTATTATGGTCTTGTCCTTATTTGGTTTGATTATGCACCCGCTGCTGATATGTCTTTGGCAGATTATATTAATAGTATCACATCACAATTTGATTTCTTTAAATTGACAAGTAAAATGACGGAGGAAGAAAAATCTTGTTTGTGTTAAAAACAGATTTGTAGTCAGGGCTTTAATGGCGAATACGAACAATAAATTATATAGAGATATGAAGAAATTAGTAGGTCAGGTAACACCTGAAGAAAAGAATGAGATTCAGACGCTGTTTGAGCGCAGAAACGGACTTAACGAGTTGGCAAAGATACTGACTGCCGACAACGGAGAACTGTATGAGAAACTCGTCCGCGATATGGGCGAGACAGGAACCAAATTCCAGCATTGGTGGGACACGATGGCACAAAAATACCATTGGGAGTCCTGCGAGGGCGGCAACTGGGAAATCAATTTCGACACGTGCGAGATATTCCTTAACCGTCCCGAATGATGACCACCGTTGTTGTGCTGTTTGCCGTGCTTTCCGTTATCACCATCGCGCTGGCGGTGTGGTTAGCGTGGTGGTTTTGGAAGAAAGAGGGCGTTTGGAACGTGATAGCCGCCGTGGCAACCCTCGTGATGATAGTGTGTATCATTGCGATATGGGTGCTGGCGTGGCGGCTGCAAGATTGTATAGCCATTAACATTTTGACGAAATGACATTACTTATGATTGGAGCACCGGAGATTATCTTCATCGTGCTGATTGTGTTGCTGCTGTTCGGCGGCAAGAAGATACCCGAACTGATGCGCGGGCTCGGCAAGGGCGTGCGGTCGTTCAAGGAGGGGATGAATGACGTGGAGGAGGAGATAAAGAAACCGCTTGACAACGAGCCGCACAAGGCGGAACAGGCAAAAGACGCCAACGATGAGCAGCCAAAGCAATGACGGGAAGATGACCTTTTGGGAGCATGTAGAGGTGCTCCGAAAGGTGATATTCCGTTGCCTCGCCGTGTGGGCGGTGTGCGCCGTGTGGGCATTCTGCTTCAAGGACACGCTGTTCGAGGTGCTGTTCGCGCCCTCGCGGTCGGACTTTGCGCTGTACCGCGGGCTGTGCCGGTTGGCGGAATGGACGGGCTGGAGTTCGCTCTGCATGGGCGACTTCGAGACGCAGTTTATCAATACCGAGTTGGCTTCGCAGTTTATGGTGCACCTGGAGGCGGCGCTGGTGTTCGGGTGTGTGGTGGCGTGCCCGTACCTCATCATCCAACTCTACGGGTTCGTTGCGCCCGCGTTGTACAAGCAGGAACGGCGGTACTCGGTGATGCTGATAGGCTTCGGCGTAGTGCTGTTTGCGCTAGGGGTGCTACTCAACTATTTTGTGATATTCCCTTTCGCATTCCGTTTCCTGAGTACCTATCAGGTGCAGGAGGCGGTGGTCAACCAGATTGCACTGAAGTCGTATATGTCCACGCTTCTGGTGCTGTCGCTGCTGATGGGGATCCTGTTTGAGATACCGATAGTGGCGTATTTTCTTGCCAAACTCGGGCTGATAGACGCTCCGCTGCTACGGCAATACCGCAAGCACGCGTTTGTGGTGCTGTGTATCTTGGCGGCGGTCATCACGCCTACTGCGGATGTGTTCACGCTGCTGCTCGTGACCGTGCCGCTATACCTGCTCTATGAGGTGAGCATTCACGTGGTGGCGCATACAAGGCGGAAAGAGTAAAATGATTAGAGTTTCTTCTCTTTGTGCTTGCGGACAGGTTCGCACGTAATCTGTATGCCAAGGCGGCGGAACGTCTTTCTATCCACTTCGGATAGCATGACTGTGGAGTGCGCCTGACAGCCGTTGAGGTGCGGCAGTTGCTGCAATGCCTGCGCACAACGCTCGTCACTTTGACTCAATACCGACAATGCAACAAGCACCTCGTCCGTATGCAGGCGCGGGTTATGCCCCTGCAGGTAGGCTATCTTCGTGTGCTGGATAGGCTCGATTAACTCTTGTGGCAACAGGCGCACCGAGTGGTCTATATGCGCCATATGTTTCGTGGCGTTGATGAGCAGTGCCGCCGAGCAACCAAGTAAGTCGCCCGTGTGGGCGGTGATGACAGTACCGTCTTCCAACTCTATAGCCGCAGCAGAAGCATTCTCGCGGTCGCGGCATGCCTTGGCTGCTACCGTCGTGCGGCGATAGTCGGTTGTGATGCCGAGTTGTCGCATCAGCAGCGTAATCTTGTTGATTTCCTTCTCTGCATCGCGCCCTTCGGCAAAAGCGTCCAGCGCTGCATAGTAGCGGCGGATAACCTCCTGTCGGCTTGCCTCGTTGCATACCTCGTCGTCCGAGATACAGAAGCCCACCATGTTCACACCCATATCTGTAGGTGACTTGTAGGGGTTATGTCCGTAAATACCTGTAAACAAGGCATCAAGAACTGGGAATATCTCGATATCGCGGTTGTAGTTGATGGCGATATTGCCATATGCCTCGAGGTGGAACGGGTCTATCATATTCACATCGTTGAGGTCGGCAGTCGCCGCCTCATACGCCACATTAATCGGGTTTTTGAGCGGCAGATTCCATACGGGGAACGTCTCGAACTTGGCGTAGCCCGCTTCTATTCCCCGCTGGTGTTCGTTGTAAAGTTGCGAGAGGCACACCGCCATCTTGCCGCTGCCCGGTCCCGGGGCTGTGACAATCACAAGCGGTCGCAAGGTCTCCACATAGTCGTTCTTGCCGAAACCCTGCGGCGAGGCGATGAGCGACACATTGGTCGGGTAACCGTCTATCAGACGGTGGTAATACACTTTAACCCCGAGGTTCTCCAGACGACGGCGATAGGCATCCGCCGAAGGCTGCCCGTTGTAGTGGGTTACCACCACGCTGCCTACATAGAAACCGCGGTGTTGGAACTCGTCCCGCAGGCGAAGCACGTCCTCATCGTAGGTAATGCCGAGGTCCTGGCGCACCTTGTTGCGCTCAATGTCCATCGCCGAGATAACAATCAGTATCTCTATGCGGTCGGCGAGTTGCGAGAGCATCTGCAACTTCGAGTCGGGCTGGAAACCCGGCAGGATACGCGACGCATGGTGGTCGTCAAACAGTTTGCCCCCGAGTTCGAGGTAGAGTTTGTTACCAAACGCCGCGATACGCTCGCGGATGTGCTCCGACTGGATGCGGATGTACTTGTCGTTGTCAAAACCGAGTTTCATATTCCTTTGTTTTTTGTGTAGCGATAGTTAGTACGTAGTTATGCAGGGGAGTATCTATACTATGAAACGACACATCCGCGCAATCATCCAATGTGTTGCGGAGGTCGGCAATGATGCCCGTGCCACGAAGTTTAAGGACGGCTTCCTTCTGCGTCCACAATCGTGTGAATGCCCATTCTTGTGACACTGATGCCGCGATTAGGCTTTGCTCTTCCGCACTCATGGTTTTCGCAATCAATTCCCGACGTAGCGGACGCACAGACTCCACATCAACGCCGACAGGGGTATCGTCCACGCATACGGCAATGGCATTCTTGCTATGGGATATGGAAAAATAAGGTCCGTCTGCCAAACAAGGCTGACCATAATCGTTGTACAGAAACTCAGGCAAAAGAGTATCGTAGGTATCTGTATTGTGCTCCCTACCCCACTCTCGCAGAAGAGTCAGCAGCATTTCATAGGATTTCAGACAACAAAACTGCCCAAAAGTATGCGAATAACGCAACGCCTGTGCCTGCCGTTGCACACTTGCCAATGGCAACAGCCGCGCTATATCGGCGGGAGAACATTGACTCATATCGTCAAAAACGATGTACCGCATACGGAGTACAAAGGTACATAAAATGCAGCGATTGCACAACATCAACAATAAAAAAATGAGACATTACCTCATTTCGGCAACGCAAGTTCTTTGCCAATGACTATGTAAGTGCCTCGTAATAAGGACGGAGATAGGATTGAGCGCGGGTGTGCTTGGCGACTTGTTTGGTATGGTTGCCACGGATGCCACGTTCCAAATTGTTGGTCAAGTCGTGCCACTTGGTGACTATGGCAAGGCGGTTGCCCGATGTGGCGATACGCTCCAGATAGGTATCGTAGGTCTCTGTCTTGGCGTGTGTGAGCAGGCGGAGTGTATCTACGATATGGGGAGGGATGCCATGCTCCAAGAGATACTCAAAGGTATAGTCGCTGTCCTCGACTACATCGTGCAGGAAACCCACCACTATCTCGTCCGTACACGTACCCATTAGTCCTACCGTCAATGGGTGCAGGATAACAGGTTTGCCGTCCAAGTCCAACTGCTCCTTGTGCGCCCTTGTGGCAATCTCCAACGCTTTTTCTATCAGTTCCGAATCGGTCATAATATAGTATATTTCTTATTAGCAAAAGTAATATAATACTTTATTTTTTCCAAACACTCAGTATTTGAACATATAAATCATCGGCTCGTTTAGTAATTTCATTCTCATCCCAATCTGTAATTTTCAGATACTTGTCTAAAGTTATGAGTCCTGATGCTGCCTTTATAAGTCCAGGCTTATTGCCTTTACCATTCAATTTATCCTGCCATTTACTATTACTGATAGAGGTATTTAATTTGCCTGGAATGATAGCCAAGTTTCCTAATGTGTATAAAATATCATCACGACCTTGAATTGTTGCCTCATCCAATCCTATAATTCCCCATGTTTGCTTCCACTTTTTAGGCATTAAATGCTCCAATGTATAATACTTAATGCCTTTCATTACTGTCGCAGAATAAGAGTCGGAACGAAGACGTGTTTCCAACATATAGAGAATACCAGTGTTCTGTTCATTGATAAGATACACCCCGCCACTGATGGCTTTTTGTATATCCGCATCATCAACAGGGGCTGTCAACCTATCGCTATCCTTTCCGTTGACAAACTCTTGTAAGTCTTTTAATGTCAGAACAGAATTTGTAAGCAAACTATCAGAGTACATCTTGTTATATGAACGAGTATCCACATGACAAATCAAACGGCGCATCATATATGCTTCCAAGTACTCACATATCTTTGTTATCTCGCTTTTGTCCTTCTGATTCACCAACAGATATAAGATATATGGAATCATTGTGGACATTTTGAGTGAAAACATCATTACATTCAACCTATCCAATCCGACTTCTTCTGTAAGGGCGTATTCTCCACAATCCGGTTTGAGGTTCTCCTTAAAGAGAGTAGCATATTCATTGATTTCTTTCATCAACGTATTCTTATCACCTCCCATATACTTGTTGATAAACTCCTTATAGGATTCGAACAATTTCTCCGTGCGTGCATAACGCAGTTTATCCTCTGTTGTAACACGATATTTTGCATCGTGTACTTTCATATTTAACAGGGCAGAAAAGAATACATCAATCAAATGGGGTCTGCTTGTACCTGATACGATTTCTTGATCCCAATACTCTTTGTATTCTCTATCTTTTTCAAATATAGGCTCCCAATATGTCTTAAATTCGTTCAAGTTATTCTCATTAAACAAGTAGTTCTTCAATAACTCAGATGTTGTCAATTTAATACCCAGTGAATTGATTGTATCAAAAATCTGCTGTTCATCCTCATCATAAGTCAAGTCTATTCCAACAAGAAGTATTTTATCCAGAATAGGTGCTACACTATTGATGTCAAGTATAGAAGTATCTATTTCACGAAGGAAATACTGATAAGCATTGATAATCTGACTATCACTTTCTACTACATTTCCTTTCTTATCTACAGACAGATTCTCTGGAGAAGTAAGGTTCATTATCCGTTCAAATGCAGGACGGTCTAAACGGTTATGACAAAACGCCAAAACCATAGTGGATTTCCCATTGATGATGCTTCTACACTTGCACACATCCTCAAATATCCAATCTTGTTCCAATTTAAGACTTAACACCTTGAAAAATATCGCAATTGTGGTCAGTCGTTGCTGACCATCAATAACAGTACGAATATCGCTCACACCTCCCATAGCAGGTGTCTGTTGTTGCTTAAGAATAATAGACCCAAAGAAATGTGGTTTTGCTGAAGGAAGTGTTAAATCAATTACATCTTCCAAGAAGCGTTTCCATAGTTCTTCATTCCATACATAAGACCGTTGATAATAAGGTATTTCCAATAGTCTTGCTCCATTAAGGATGTCTTTTATCTTTTTCTCGTGCGCATTCATATGTTTGGCTATTTACAGATTGAATATAGGGTTAATCATAATGCGAGGGTGCATCAGCCAAAGTATCTTTGGAATCTGGATACACCCTCGCATATTTACTCGTAAGCCAGGATATGGTTACTTGTTTACTTGGAAGCGGGTGTTGCCGGTGGTGAAGAAATCAACGATTTGGTTTGCGGCAGCGATGCCGGCGTTGATGTTTGCTTCTGCGGTTTGAGCACCCATCTTCTTCGGAGTAGCGAAATAACGTCCCTCGAACAAGGTTTTGAACTTCATATCTGCTGCAGGCATGATGTCGGTAACATACTTGAAGTCAGCACGGTCTTGCATAAGTTGGATGAGTTCGTCCTCGTTGATAACCTCTTTACGGGCAGTATTAACGAGCAATGCGCCCTTCGGCATCTGGCTCAACAAAGCATAGTTGATGCTGTTCTTGGTCTCTGCAGTAGCAGGGATATGGAGCGAAACAACGTTGCAAGTCTTGTAGAGTTCCTCTGCAGAATGGAGCGGAGTAACGCCTGCGGCTGTCATAGCCTCATCGGGACAGAATGCGTCGTATGCATAGATGTCCATGCCAAAGCCTTTGGCAATACGCGCCACGTTGCGACCTACGTTACCGAAAGCGTGGATACCGAGTTTTTTACCTTTGAGTTCGGTTCCGCTGGTTCCATTATAGAAGTTACGCACAGCCATCACCATGAGTCCGAGAGCCAACTCTGCTACAGCGTTGGAGTTCTGACCCGGGGTGTTCATAGCCACCACATTGTGTGCGGTAGCCGCAGCGAGGTCGAGGTTGTCATAACCTGCGCCGGCGCGAACCACAATCTTGAGTTGCTTGGCAGCATCGAGTACCTCTGCGTCCACGATGTCGGAACGCACGATGAGGGCATCGGCATCCGCCACAGCGTCCAGAAGTTGCTGTTTGTCAGTATATTTTTCGAGCAAAGCGAGGGTGTAGCCTGCTTTCTCCACCACTTCGCGAATGCCGTCCACAGCCACTTTGGCGAAGGGTTTTTCGGTTGCAATAAGAACTTTCATACTATTGACTAATGTTGTGTGAAACACTGCCGTGCGCTTTTCCTCGCGCTTGGGATTGCCAAACCAATAATCCATGATAATGTCCATAATTATATAAATTTATTAATCCATGGGTTCGTTATACCTTGCTTATAGGTTGCGCATGGGTTGCGTATCCCTTGCTGAAAAGTTGCGCTTTGGCAGCATTAAAACACGTAAATGAAACGACTGAATTGTTAGAGTTTCTTCTCGTAATCGTGGATGCAATCAACGAGTGCCTGTACGCCCTCAACGTCCATTGCGTTGTAGCACGAAGCACGGAAGCCGCCTACAAGACGGTGCCCCTTGATGCCGACCATGCCGCGCTCGGTAGCGAACTTGAAGAAGTCGTCTTTGAGTTCCTCGTATTCGGGTTTCGGCACGAAGCAGATGTTCATACGGCTGCGGTCCTCCTTGTCGAGGATAGTGGGGACGAACATCTTGGAGTGGTCGAGGCAATCGTAGAGGAGGTCTGCCTTCTGCTGGTTGCGGCGGTCAATCCACTTGATGCCGCCGTGCTCTTTGAGCCAACGGAGGTTGAGGAGCGCGGTGTAGATGGGCAGCACAGGAGGCGTGTTGAACATGCTGCCGCCGTCGATGTGCGTCTGATAGTTGAGCATCGTCGGGATATAGCGCGATACGTGACCGAGAGCCGACTCTTTGATGATGACGAAGGTAACGCCTGCGGGGGCGATATTCTTCTGTGCACCGCCGTAGATGACATCGAACTTGCTAGCGTCGATAGGACGGCTGAGGATGTCGGACGACATGTCGGCAATCAAAGGCACATTGCCCTTCTTGGCGTAGATTTCTTGCAACTTGCGCTCCGAAATCTCGGTACCGAAGATGGTGTTGTTGGTAGTGATATGGAAATAGTCAGCGTCCTGCGGGATGTCGTAACCTGCCGGGATTGAGTTGGTTGACTCACCGACAACCTCTACCTCGCCGAAGCCCTTCGCCTCTTTGATAGCCTTCTTCGACCACACGCCCGTGTTGAGGTAAGCGGCTTTCTTCTCAAGGAAGTTGTAAGGTATCATGCAGAACTGGAGGCTTGCGCCGCCGCCGAGGAAGATAACGCGGTAGCCTTCGGGCACGCCGAGGAGTTCCTTCATCAGGGCTTCCGCCTCGTCCACAACGGGCTGGAAATACTTGGCACGGTGCGAAATCTCGAGGATACTCAAGCCTTCACCTTGGAAATCAAGAACTGCATCAGCCGTCTGCTTGATGACCTCTTGGGGCAGGATACTGGGACCTGCGTTGAAATTGTACTTTTTCATAAAGATATTAGTTTGTTTTACGTATATTGCGTAGTTTTTGTTGTTTACGTAGTTTATGTTGTGGGTTATTGCTTGGCAATCATGCCGTCTTTCCATTTGCTGCGCTGCTCGGGGAGCACCTCGGTGTCGGGCTGCTTGACAGCGGCTTGAATGGCATCTTTGACTTTCTTGGCTGCGTCTTTGACGGCGGTAGCGGCGGTCTCGATGAGGTCGGCATGCTCCATCCAGCAGACAGCATCGCCTTTGGCAACGGCAGCACCCTGCGGCTTATCAATAGCCACCACGCGGCAGTGGTCGAAAGCGGTCAGCGGCTCGATACCATGCTGCGTCTGGAGATAGCAAACGACATCGCCTTTCTTGTAGAACGTGCCGAAAGCGGGTGCATGGCTGTCTTCGTTGTAGTCGAGTTCCCACATCACCTTGCCCGCCTGCGTAGCCTCTACGGGCTCGGCATTCGGGTGCAGGATAGCGCGTTTGTCGGCAGCGGAGATGAACGTAACCTGCTTGCCGCCCTGTGCGGCTTTCTCCATACGCTCGAGGAGGTCTTTGTTGAACTGCTCCTTCGCCTGACCGGACTTGTACTCGCGGTACTGCTTCTCGTGCATAGCGAACTCGAAGAGTTCCTCGTCGTCCTGTCCGCGCTCCCAGCCGAGTTTCTCCATCTCCTCGATATAGTGCGGCAGCACATCGGGATAGAGCGCCTGCGGGTCGCCCGTGTAGAACTCCATGCCTTTCTCCTTGGCGAGTTCGATGATTTCGGGTGCAAGTTCACCCGGCAGTTTGCCCGACTTGCCGAGAATCATACCCCACATAGCGGGATCCATACGGGTGAACGGTTTCTCGCCCATCGACTTCGAGAAAAGGTTCATCAGGGCGGCGTTCTTCACGTACTGCGAGAACGGCGTTACGAGACACGGCGTACCGAGCATAGGCCAAATACGCTGTACCTCCTCGAAGAGTTCGACGAGCAGTTCGTCCTCGCTGAGGGCTTTCTCTCCGCGTTTGACGAGGTTGGCATTGATAGCGGCGTGCATACCTTTGAGGTCCGCCATCAGCGAACCCATCATACCGCCCGGCAAACCGCATCCGACAAGCAGAGAGGTCATCTTGGAGTTGCGCGGGTCGATCCAGTAGCCGAGGAAATCGTCGATAAACGACTGCGTCAGGCTGCGCGCCTCCATATAGGCTTTCATATTGATGTCCTTGACGAGGAAGCCCGCATCGCGGAGCATTGCCTGAATAGTGATAACATCGGGATGCACCATACCCCAACTGAGCGGCTCCATTGCCACATCAAGCACATCGATGCCCGCTTTGGCTACCTCGAGCATCGAAGCCACCGAGAAACCTGGTCCCGTGTGTCCGTGGTACTGGAGAATGATGTCGGGGTGTTTCTCCTTGATAGCCGCCACAATCTTGCCCAACATGGCGGGGCGACCGATACCTGCCATATCCTTGAGGCAGATCTCCTGTGCGCCGCCCTCGATGAGTTGCTCAGCAAGGTTGATGTAGTACTCCACGGTGTGCACCTTGGAATAGGTGATACACATCGTGGCTTGGGCAGTCATGCCTGCCTCTTTCGCCCATTTGATAGACGGAATGATATTGCGGGGGTCGTTCAGACCGCAGAAGATACGGGTGATGTCGGTGCCTTGTGCGTGCTTCACCTTGTACATCAGTTGGCGCACATCGGCAGGCACAGGGTTCATACGGAGGGCGTTCAGACCACGGTCAAGCATGTGGGTCTTGATACCTACCTCGTTGAAAGGCTTGGTGAAAGTGCGCACCGCCTGATTGGGGTTCTCGCCATAAAGAAGGTTCACTTGCTCACTGGCACCGCCGTTGGTCTCCACACGGTCGAAACAGCCCATGTCAATGATAACGGGTGCAATCTTTGCCAATTGGTCTTTGCGCGGCACGTACTTGCCACTGCTCTGCCACATGTCACGATAGACAAGTGAGAATTGAATTTCTTTTTTAGCCATAGTATGTCGTTTTAAGATTTTACAAATCACACAGCGTGCCTGACAATTTGCAACCTGTCCCTCTCCCCTACCCTATATCATGCCCGCCGTCTGTTGGCAATTGTATAGCAGACAGCCCTTTGGGTGCAGCAAACCTGCCTACAATTGATTCGCTTGCAAAGGTACAACTTTTTTTCCACACACACAAACGAACACACAAAATTATTTATTTCCTAATATGACAACGAGTGAGCGATAAGGCATTAAACATTATCTTATCTTAACAATTATACTTTTTCAGTCATTACATCCACTCGCTATCCTCTCGCTATCCTCTCGCTCACGCAATGTATTTATAACTTTTTAGATTAAGCGAAACAGCGATTGAAGCTCACGCAAAAAACGAACTTTTATTTGTCCGTTTGAGAAAAAGATTGTACTTTTGTGCCAAATTTGGTTTTGCGAAAAGGCAACGAAAAATGCCTGAATATCAAACTGAAACCACTAATACAGAAAGGGTGGCAAAAGGAAGACAGAAACCAGATATAGGCAAGCAAAAGGGGACAGAAACAGGGGAGATAGAGAAATTACAGACGCAAATAATAAAATATAGTTTAACTTATAAATCAACAAACAATGAAACCAACTCATATTGAGCATCTTGGAATCGCTGTGACAAGTTTGGAAGAGGCAATGCCGTTCTTCGAGTTCTTAACCGGTAGCAAATGCTACGCCATTGAAGAGGTTGCAGACCAGAAGGTTAAGACCGCGTTCTTCAAGGTAGGTCAGACAAAAATCGAGTTATTGGAGCCAACATGCCCCGAATCCACCATCGCAAAATTCATTGAGAAGAATGGCGGTCGCGGCGGCGTTCACCACGTGGCATTCAACGTAGAGAGCGTGGAAGAGGCTCTGAAAGAGGCTGAGGCAGCAGGTATCCAACTCATCGACAAGGCTCCCCGCAAAGGCGCAGAGAACCTGATGATTGCGTTCTTGCACCCGAAGAGCACAAAGGGTGTGCTGACAGAACTTTGCCAACAACCCAAGTAATTCACAATTAGTAATTTACAATGCACAATTAGTGTAGTTATGGATCAGGATAAATTGCAAAAACTGATTGACAATCGCGCAAAGGCAGCAGCCGGAGGCGGCGATGCAGCAATCGAAAAACATCACGCAAAAGGCAGTTATACTGCCCGTGAGCGTATCAATATGCTCCTCGACGAGGGGTCGTTTGAGGAAGTGAACATGTTCCTCACCCACCGTTGCCACGACTTCGGCATGGAGAAGAAAGTGTTCCTCGGTGACGGTGTGGCAGTAGGTTCGGGTACCATCGACGGCCGTCTGGTATTCGTATTCGCACAGGACGCTACCGTCATCGGCGGTTCGCTGAGCGAGACTATGGCGCAGAAAATCTGCAACGTCATGGATATGGCTATGAAATTAGGTGCACCTATTATCGGTCTGAACGACTCGGGTGGTGCACGTATCCAGGAAGGTGCTTGCGCATTGGCAGGCTACGCAGAGATTTTCGAGCGTAACATCCTCGCCAGCGGTGTGGTACCCCAAATAAGTGTCATCTTTGGTCCGTGCGCCGGCGGTGCCGTTTACAGCCCCGCGTTGACTGACTTCATCATGATGACCGAGCAGAACTCGTATATGTTCATCACCGGTCCGAAGGTAGTGAAATCGGTTACAGGTGAGGACGTTAGCGTAGAAGACCTCGGCGGTGCAAAGGTACACGCAACGAAGTCGGGTGTCACCCACTTTGTGGCAGCCACAGAGGAAGAGGCTATCGCCCAAGTACGCCGTCTGGTAAGTTTCATCCCGCAAAACAACATGGAGGAGGCTCCTGTGCTGAAGTGCACCGACGACCCCATGCGTGTGGAGGAGAGCCTGAACGAGATTGTGCCTGACGACCCGAACAAACCTTATAATATGAAGGACATCATCAACCTGATTGTTGATAACGGTGACTTCATGGAGGTTCAGAAAGACTATGCCAAGAACATTATCTGCGGTTTTGCACGTTTCAACGGCCGCTCGACCGGTATCATCGCTAACCAGCCAAGTTGGCTGGCAGGTGTGCTGGACTGCGACGCCAGCCGCAAGGCAGCCCGCTTCGTGCGTTTCTGCGATGCGTTCAACATCCAGATTCTGACGTTGGTTGACGTACCGGGCTTCTTGTGCGGTACCGGTCAAGAGTACGCAGGTATCATCGACCACGGAGCAAAACTGATGTTTGCTTACGGTGAGGCTACCGTTCCAAAGGTAACAATCACGGTTCGCAAGTCGTACGGCGGAAGCCATATCGTGATGAGTTGCAAGCAGTTGCGCGGCGATATGTGCTATGCATGGCCCAATGCGGAGATTGCCGTCATGGGTGCCAGTGGTGCAGTGGGCGTGCTTCAAGCCAAGGCTATCAAGGCTATCGAAGACCCCGAAGAGAAGAAAAAGTTCATTGCTGAGAAAGAGGCAGAGTACAAAGACTTGTTCGCAAGTCCGTATCAGGCTGCAAACCGCGGTTACATCGACGACATCATCGAGCCGCGCAACACCCGTAAGCGTATTATCCACGCCTTCGAGAACCTGCAGACCAAGCGCCTGACGAACCCTCTGAAGAAGCATTCAAATATCCCATTGTAGTATGATTTTCCTTGAAGTAAACTCATTCATTTGGATGGTGACGGGACTGGGCTTCTGCCTGGTACTGCTGCTGCTGTTCGTGTTTGTGTACGTTCTGAAACTGATGGGTTGGATTATGCAACCGCGCGTAAAGCCCAAGAAACAGGCAGAACCGCAACACTCACAGACCGTGGCGCACACACAGAAAGAGGACAAAGAGCGCATCACCCTGACCGCCGACAGCACGGCAGCCATCGCGTTGGCACTGCACCTCTACTACAACGGCGTGCACGATGAGGAATCCACCAAAACTATTGTTCAACCCCACCGTACACAATGGAACAACAAGATGTACGGCATGAATAATCTTCACAGATAAGATGAAAGCATTTCAATTTACCATCGACGGCCGCAAATACGACACGACCGTCAACGAGATAGACGGCGGCATGGCTGAGGTAACAGTCAACGGTACCGTTTTCCATGTGGCTATCGACCAAATGAAGAACGCCACCTCTATCAAACCTGCCGCTCCACGCGCCGCCGCTGCTCCTGCAGCCGCACCGAAGGTGGCTCAAGCCGCAGGCACCACCGTAGTCAAGAGCCCGCTGCCGGGTAGCATCGTCAAGGTGGTAGCCGCTGCAGGTCAAGCCGTTAAGCGCGGAGACTTGCTCCTGACCATGGAGAGTATGAAGATGGAGAACCAAGTGCTCAGCGAGGTTGAGGGTACCGTGAAAGCAGTGCTCGTACAGCCCGGTCAGAACGTGATGCAGGACGACAAATTAGTTGAGATTGAGACGGTTGCCATTGCAGCCGCACCTGCCGCTACTCCTGCAGCACCGAAAGCAGCACCAACTCCAAAGCCCGCTGCTGCTCCTGCACCTGCTGCCCCGAAAGCTGCAGACGTGCCCACCGGCGGAAAGAAAGTAGTTTCGCCGCTGCCCGGTAGCATCATCAAGGTGGTTGTAGCCGAAGGTCAGGCTGTGAAGAAAGGCGACCTGCTGCTCACCCTTGAGAGCATGAAGATGGAGAACTCCGTATTGGCAGAGTGCGACGGCACCGTAACGAAGATTGCCGTGACTGCCGGTCAGAACGTAATGCAGGACGACCTGCTTGTAGTACTCGGATAATCATTGCCTGATATGGAGCAAGTATTAGAGTTCTTACAGACAATGGGATTTTTGAATATGGACTGGCGTCAAGGCGTGATGCTACTCATATCGTTCTTCCTGTTGTATCTGGCCATCAAGAAGCAGTACGAACCGTTGCTGCTCTTGCCTATCGCGTTTGGTATGTTGCTGACCAACCTGCCCAACGCTCATATGTTCAACCAAGAGTTGTGGGACTTGTTCCTTGCCAAGGACCTGTTCTATGACCCAAATGTGGTTAATCCCGACTCCATTACCGATGTGCTGGATGCGTTCCGTCACGGCGTATTGGTGGACGCGGCCCATAGCACAAGCGACATGCTGGCGATTGCCAACCCGTCGTATCACAGTTATGGTGCGGTGATGAAGAATGCCGGTCTGCTTGATGTTCTGTATATAGGCGTCAAGGCTGGTCTGTACCCTTGCTTGATTTTCATCGGTGTAGGTGCGATGACCGATTTCGGTCCGCTGATTGCCAACCCGAAATCGTTGATGTTGGGTGCGGCTGCCCAGATTGGTATCTTCATTACGTTCCTGTGCGCGAATGCTATCGGCTTTACACCCGCAGAGGCAGGTTCTATCGGTATCATCGGCGGTGCCGATGGTCCTACATCCATCTACCTGACGTCCAAACTGGCTCCGCATTTGCTCGGTCCTATTGCTATCGCGGCTTACTCGTACATGGCACTCGTGCCTGTCATCCAACCGCCTATCATGAAGACCCTGACCACCAAGAAAGAGCGTCAAATCAAGATGAAACAACTCCGCTCGGTGAGCAAGGTGGAGAAGATTGTCTTCCCCGTTGTCATCACCGCTATCGTGGCACTCGTATTGCCCGATGCTGCTCCGCTGATTGGCTGCCTTATGTTGGGCAACCTGATGAAGGAGTGCGGCGTGGTTGACCGTCTGAGCAAGACTGCACAGAACGAGTTGATGAACATCGTTGTCATCTTCCTCGGCTTGTCGGTAGGTGCTACGGCTACAGGCGCTACCTTCTTGAATGCCAAGACGATTGCTATCCTCTGCATGGGTATTGTAGCATTCAGCCTGAGTACTGCAGGTGGTGTGTTGCTCGCCAAGTTGATGAACCTCTTCTCAAAAGAGAAAATCAACCCACTTATCGGTTCGGCAGGTGTTAGTGCAGTGCCTATGGCAGCACGTGTCAGCCAGATAGAGGGTCAGAAAGCAGACCCGACCAACTTCCTGCTCATGCACGCCATGGGTCCGAATGTTGCCGGTGTGATTGGTTCCGCCGTAGCAGCCGGTATCCTACTCTCCATGCTCGGATAATAGGCTGAATACAACCTAATAAAGAAACGAGACAGTCTAACTAGTTCAGTTAGGCTGTTTCGCTCTTTTTATACCCCTTTCAGCAACATTATCAGATGGTATGACAAAAGGTGAATACTTTGCGGGAAGAGGTGCGGTGCTGGGTTGCTTTCTGGGAGGATACCTTGATAACCAACACCTTGGGTGCTACAGAGGAAGTATATTTTTCACCGTATCCTCACTATACCATAGATGTGAAAAACGAGAACATTCATTTGCACAATCAAAAAAAAAGCAGTACTTTTGTACCCGAAAACTCGTATAGGAGAAAAGCGTTTCTCTCCATAGTATGAGTTTGATATATTGAATAGCGTTTATTGACGCTTTGTGTTTGGCGTACGGAAAACTTCGCAACTTTTCAGGAACAAAGTCAAAGACAGAGTAGCAGTAGATGCCTATTGGGTATGATTTATTCGTACCACATTCTGCATAGTCTTGGATTATGCGGTCTTCTTCGTATCAGGTCGTATAATGCCCTGATAGGATTAGGATTGGGTGTGGTGTATATTCATATCTGCGTAGGTTTCCCTGTTGTTTGTTTGACTTTGTTAGGCAATGCGAAGGCCTCCGTATGCGAATAGGCAACACGGAGGCCTATTTCTTTGTGTACCTATGTACCTAATAACACGATGCTTCATAGACACAACTACGTAACCTTGGAGATACAAATATAACCAACAAACAAATAAACAGATTAAAATGGGAACTATTCTAAAAATCCTCGCTTATTTAGTCCTCGGGGTAATCATTTGGGGAGTACTAAAGGCTCTCTTGTCAGCATTATTTCAGACATTTTCATGGCTCAAGTATGTACTATGCGCTATTGTAGTTATCGTATCATTCTGCCTTTGGCAACATTGGTGGTTGTCTCTTATTCTTGGTTGGGTGGCTTTGGGAATTGGTGTCAGTCTCAGCAAAGGAGACGGGACTATTCCAACGTGTCCCCAATGCAAAAGCAACAATGCCAAACTTATTCAAAAACAACAAGTGGATGAGAAGACTACCAACTTTGATATAAATGCAACCATTGCGGCACCACATTCGTAGAATCAGAAATTAAAGAATAAAAAAACACGTTACTCATGACAGACCATTCTTATATTCGCACACGTATCCGTTCTCACGGATGCAGAACGGTCGCCATCACGCAGAACAACGCCGATGTGATGTTGTACGGAGACTATGGTTGGGCAGGTGCTGGAATACCCAAGAGAATGTATGATATTCTGCATAATAAGAATGAAAGCCATGAATACATTATGGATGTAAACATCACAGAGAAAGGTGCTTGGAGTATCATCTGCAAGGCAGGCAAAGACGTGGCTTGGGAAGGTATTCCCACTTCTTTGAAAATAACACTCGGGAAGTGGGTGCAAAACGGCCAATACATCAACTCCATAGCCTTTGATGACTTGGGGCATTGGGCAGTAGTGGGTATGTCAACCCATTTCGAGACATCAGACAAGGATATCCAAACATGGTTGGAAGAGGGTGAAGTACAATATGGTGCACTCCGCAGCGTACACATGACCAATGATGCTATGGTAGCAGTCTATTCCAACGGCTATAAGTTTTCGGGCAATGTTCCTCAGAAACTCCGAGCCGTATTGAAAGACGAAACTGCGGATGTGTACACCGTCAAGTTTGCAGGCTCTGCATGGTTCTATGCTGACAGTTGGGGCACTTATTGCAGATGCTTTTTATAATCGCATAGCAACGAAACAGATAATACATCATACTAACTATTAAACAATCTAACAATTATGGCAAGAGACAATGACGATTTTATCGGATTCCTGTTGGGGACAATGTTATCTTTCTTCGGATGGATATTCGGGTGGCTCCTCAAGATATTTATGATGCTGGCAGGAGGACTGCTCAAGGGCATTTGGCATGGCATCAAAGCCCTGTTCGGTTTTATCGTGGAGAGTATCCAAGAGAACAGGGAAGCCAAAGAAACTTCCGCTGATACTCAGCCTGATGGCAATACGGAAATAGCAGAGACCACGGATACAACAGAGACTGCCGTTGAAAAAGTGGAATGTCAGGAAGAGGCACAATAACCCTATCATTTCAGACTATGGAACACCCTGCTTATCTATGTACGCTCATGCTGACATACGGATGTAATCTGAACTGCGTTTATTGTTTCGAGAAGCACAAGGACCCGCGCAAGCGCATGTCCACCAGGACGGCTAAAAGCATTGTGGACAAGGAGATACACCGTATCCACGACCTCAACCCCGATGCCGTGCTCAAGTTCGACCTCTTCGGCGGCGAGCCGCTGCTCTGTTTTCCGCTGATAAAAGAATTGTGCGAATGGGCTTGGCAGCAGGACTACCCGTTGCGCTACTACTTTTCCATCACCACCAACGGCACCTTGCTCAACGGCGACATCAAGGATTGGCTGCGGCTGCACAAGGAGCGCATCAGTCTGGTGATGTCCATTGACGGAAATGCCGACACCCAGCGCAAAAACAGGGGCTGCAATTCCGAACAACTGCCCACGGAGTTCATCCACGACACATGGCCCGAGTCACACCTCAAAGCCACGGCGTCCAAAGACTCGCTTCCGACCTTCGGCGATGATATAATCTACTGGTTAGAACGCGGTTACAACATCGAAGGCAGTATCGCGATGGGTGTGAGGTGGACAAAAGAAGATGCGCAAACATACAAATGCGAGTTGGAGAAGATTGCCAACTACTATTTGGAGCACCCGTCAGTAGTCCCCATGCACATCTTCAACCAGCCCTTGGCACGCGTGTTCACACCCCAAGACGAGTTCCCGCAAATCAACTGCGGCATAGGCAGAACCTCCGTGCTCTACAACTACGACGGCACGGAATATCCCTGCCACATGTTGCTGCCCGTCACCACAAGCGACCCGCATACCATCGACAAAATCAAGGACATCGACTGGACGGACAATGAGCGCTTCTTCGACCCCGAATGTAAGGTGTGCGCCTTTCGCAATCTGTGCCGCACGTGCTATGGCTTCAACTACAACGAGCGGGGTGATGTCGCTCATCGGGACAAGAGCCTGTGCGAAATGCTATTGGCAGAGAATCAGGTGGTTAGTGCATACCAAATCAACTACCTGACCTCTGTTGCCGCCTCCCGTTCATTGACAGACGACGAGACCATCGCCTTGGAAGCGGCACTATTGTGCTACGACAAATATCAGGACTTCCATTTCACGGAGGTCGATTAGTTAACCCTATTGTTTCACTCAAAAAACTTAACTCTTATGAAAGTGTCAAGTAATGTACTGAGCAACGCTCGTCAGATTGTTGCTGCCGGCCAAGCACAAGTGGCTGTAAACCAAAAGATTTCGTCGATTGGTTGCAGTTGGTGCGGTATGGGCTGTGACGGTATCGTAGGCTAATGCACAGAACCCCGGTAACGTAATGGAAGAGGGGTGCTTTCGCCATGAAAGCACCCCTCTCTTGTATGCCATAGAAATCACTTTACTTGCGTGCGGCAAGGGAAGTCAGAGGTTTGTGCAGAAGTTTAGCGGCATGTGCGGAAGCCTTCGCCTGCAATTTCTTGGAGAGAGCGGCAGGAGACTCCTCGGTGTCGTCGTCGGTTTGCCAAGCGTAGGCCCCCTCATAGGAGAAGGTGACGGTGGAGCCATAGTAGGATGTAGCGGAGCCTGCAATAGCGATTTTGCCATCCTCAGGATAGGATACAACCACCTGACCATCCACGAAATAATAGGTTGCATCATAATGTCCGTCGGCATCGGTGTAAACACCCAGGAACGAAGGCGTGTCGTACTCGTAATCTGCATTGAAACCCTCGGAAGCCACGGCAGTACCCACCTCGTCGGTGTTGCAGACAGGATAGGTGCCAGCAGGAAGTGCCTCGTTTGCCAAGAGTTCGAGTGAGACAAAGGTCTCCTCGTTCTCCAAGAAGATGCTTACCGTCTGATAATCAGCGGTGTAGTCGATACCATCGAAAGCCGTGTAGGTCTGGTTGATGGTAGTGGCAGTGGTCGGCTCGTATTGCCATGCGGGGTCAATCGCCGAAAGGTTGGCAGCCGACAAGGCATAGGTGACACCGGCATAAACGATTTCCGCCTTGATGTCATAGTTGCCGCCATTCGCCGTGACGGTGACAGACATGGTGTCGGGAGCAACAAGGTCGTCTTGCGTGGAGTTGTCGGTGTAGTTGATGAGGAATGCCGAATACTCGCTGCCCATCGTCTTGGCAGCCAGCGAATAGGTGCCGAGAATGGTAGCGGTCTCCGGCAAGATGTCGAACTGAGCATAGTAAACAACATTATTGTCGTCAGAGCCGAGGAAAATGAGCGTATAGTCGCCCTCTTCTTCAAAATAGTCTTCCACCGTGAAAGCGTTGAGCGTTACATTCACCACGTTCTCAGTAGGTTGTTGTTCTGGATCGGGTACGGGTTCGGGCGTCTTTTCGCACGATGCAAAGGCAACACTGATGAGTGCAGCCGATGCGAGATACAAATACTTTTTCATTGTCATTTATTTTTAATATAAAACATTACTTACCATATACTATGGTTGTCTTACACGGAAAAAGGTTGACTCATAGAATATAAAAAATAAATAAAAGATTT
>SAMEA104315439__coassemble_169_pt1 | contig 35904 bp, 28 predicted proteins | sample SAMEA104315439__metabat2_low_PE_016 | metagenome-assembled genome bin SAMEA104315439 (sample SAMEA104315439) | gut metagenome | biome: Monkey gut; feature: monkey-associated habitat; material: faeces | place: China | collected 2013 | reverse complement strand
ACTTTGGGTTCGGTGGCTGTCACCGCCATACCCAGGATTTCACCCACTTTCTGCATCGTGGGTGCACCTCCTACAGGGCAGAGCAGACCATCTAACGAGTCGGCTTTCACGCACGCCTCCGCCAGCGCACGACAACCTGCAAAGCCGCAACCGCCGCAGTTCGCACCCGGCAGTGCTTCTTGCACCTCGTCGATGCGAGGGTCTTCCTCCACCTTGAACTTCTGAGCCACGAGATACAGCAGCACCGCCGCCACCAATCCCGTCACACCCAGAACGAGTAAGGAAATCAAAATCAAATTCATACTTTATGTTTATTTTATTCTTTTCTAATCCCTATCCCCTAATCTCTACTCTACTACTCTTCTCTACTCCCTAACCTCTAACCCCTAATCTCTAATCTCTATTCTCTATTCTCTACTCCCTAACCTCTACCGCCCACATTACGCATTGTGCATTATGCATTGCGCATTGACTTTTCCCTGCTCTTTCCCTGACCTTACCCTGCTTTTGTCGCAAATTTGCCACAATTTTGTCGCGGGTTTATCGCGGGTCATTCGCGGGTCGTCCCCCCCCTACTCTCCACTATCAACTCTCCACTTCTTTCAACTTTCAACTATAAACTATCAACTTCGTCTCCGCGCCATAAAACTGAACTCTTTCTGCAATTTCCCCTTGAAGAGGCCCAGCACCAGGTAGTACACGCCTATCGCACATAGTGCTATCGTCCCTGCCGCAGCCTCGCTCAGCCATCTGCTCAGCACAAACACCACGCTGATCAGCACCACAAACGGCAGGATGTACGCCAATAGCACGGCTTTCCACCCCAATTTCTGCTGCACTAAGACCTCCACTTCATCCCCTACTTGCAACGGCTCCAACGGAATGACATCCATCTCTTTCTCCTGACTCTCGGCAGACATACACATCTGTTTGGCTTTGCACGCCGCACACGCACTCGCCTGCACTATCCGCACACGCGCCATACCATCGCCTACCGACAGCACCACTCCGTCATGTTTGATTAAATCTGCCATTGCCGACTCCGCTTACATCAAAAAACTTGCAAAGTTACGTAAAAAATCTGTCCCTTGCAACCTTTCTCCCTAAAAGTGGGTATTTTTCATCATCACGCGCATTACTTTGCGCGTTACTTTCAAGACCATTTTAGGGTGAACAGGGGTACTACAACATTAGATAATTTTAACAATAGTAAGTTTTTACCAGTTGCATCTACTCGCTATCCTCCTACTATCCTCCTACTATCCTCTCGTTGACGACAGGCATTTATAACTATTAATAATCGTGCATAAATAAGGAAAAGAGACTATCTACACTTGTCAGACAGCCTCTTTTTGAGAAGTACGCATTGCGCAGTATCATTTGACTTCTATGCCTGTAAGGGTGTAGAGTGCACCTTCGCGCAGGATATAGACTTGACCATTGCGGAAGACCTTCTGTGCAGCATGGTCAGTAGCAGCGTCAGTCTGCACCTGCTCTGCACTAGTGGAACTTATGCATTGGATATACTTGAACGACCCGAACACCGCGTCCATCTGGTAATCACGCAGATTGTCGCATGGCACATACAGATTCACATTGTAATTCGCAAATGAGGTGTTGTCTGCTACGGGCGGCTCGGTTGGGTAAGCATAGATGTCGTACAACTTGCGACAACCCGCAAACGCACCCGCCCCGATAGAAGTCAGCGTACTTGGCAGTTCAATCTTGTTCAGTCTTACAAAATCTCCAAATAGAGGTTCCGGCAAGACCCTTCCCTTAAGAATAAGCAACAACGTCCACGCCGATATGTACAACGCCACGCTATACCACAGATTAGTACAGCAGAACGGTGATACATGCCAATGGACGTTTACTTGCATTCTCGTTTCAGAAGGATGAAATCTGCCGGATTTCTATTTGCTAAAACAAGCGCCAATAAACGCCTTTTCAATAAAACATATGTCTTGACTTACATCGGCGATGGACGATGGCTTGTGCGACAACAGATGCGGCAACCATAACGCAATGCCTCGCACTCCCCTACCCTATAAGCCCCAACGTAAGCCCTGACGGTGCAAAAGTACAATAAATTTTGCAAATGCGCAAAAACGAATTGGAATAAGGGCGGAAACAAAGATGAAATCCACAGAACGTTTACTATGTGTCCCTTTTAGCATGCGCCATTTTCCACTATGGCTATATCCAATACAAAAAAACAGACGATTCAGTATTTCGTCTGCTTTGTCTGTAAGTTATTGATTTACAAACTTGCTGTAGTGCTACCCGGACTCGAACCGGGGTTTACGGCGTGAGAGGCCGTTGTCCTAGGCCACTAGACGATAGCACCCTATTGCTTTTCTCGAAAGCGGGTGCAAAGGTACTGCTTATTTCTGATATACGCAAACAAAAAGAGAAAAAATACGTATTTTTTTGCCAATCCATGAAAAAACACTACCTTTGCACACTTAACTAAAATATATAATCGAATGGAAAAGAACTTTGGATTTGTTCGCGTGGCAGCAGCCGTACCGCAGATGCGAGTGGCTGATTGTCACTACAATACCACGGAAATCAAACGCCAAATCACCGAGGCACTGCAAGAGGGCGTACAGGTGATTTGTTTCCCCGAACTGAGCGTAACGGGCTACACTTGTGAAGACCTGTTCTTCACCCAGCAACTACAACAGAACACCCTCAAATGCCTTGAAGAGATATGTGCCTACACCCGCAACCAGCCGATTGTGGTGCTTGTCGGCGCACCGCTGAAGGTGGATAACAACCTGTACAACTGCGCCTTCGTGATGACGGACGGCGAAGTGATTGGCGTAGTGCCAAAGGTTAACCTCCCTAATACAGGCGAGTTCTATGAGAAGCGTTGGTTTACTTCGGGGCGTGCCGCAATGGAGCATGTCGCCAACGGTCTGCAACCGCGTATCCCGACCATCGAATTATGGAGCGGTGATGTGCCGTTTGGTCCTGATTTATTATTTGTTACGCGTGATTACTGCTTTGGCATCGAGTTGTGCGAAGACCTTTGGTCGCCCCTGCCTGTAAGCACGCAACTGGCTATTCAGGGTGCTGAAATCATCTTCAACCTGTCGAGCAGCAACTGTGTGACGGGCAAACACGCATTCCGCCGCCAGATGATTACCCAGCAGTCTGCGCGTGTGCACTGCGGGTATGTTTATACCTCGTCGGGTATCGGCGAATCCACCACGGACCTTGTGTTCTCGGGCAGCACCTACATTGCTGAAAACGGCGACCTTTTGGAGATGGGCGAGCGTTTCCAGATGGAGAGCACGATGGTCATTACCGAGATAGACATCGAGCGCTTACGCATTGACCGTCAGCGCAATACGAACTTTACCAAAGACCAGCACGGGCACTACCGCAAAATCAATGTGGCACCCATCGACTCCGAGTTCGGTTTCGTTGAGCCTATCCACCGCCATTTCTGCCCCACACCGTTTGTACCGCGTGAGGCAGACCGCCTGAGTTACTGCGAAGATGTATTCAGCATACAGACGTGCGGACTCCTTCGCCGTTGGCAGCACACCAAAGCCGAAAGCCTTGTGGTGGGCATCTCCGGCGGATTGGATTCCACTTTGGCATTGCTGGTGAGCGTCTTGACTGCCGACCGGTTGGGATACAACCGCTCACAAGTGATAGGTGTGACCATGCCCGGCTTCGGCACCACTGACCGCACCTACCACAACGCAGTTGCCCTCATGGAGCAACTCGGCGTCAGCATCCACGAGATACCTATCCGCGATATGGCGACCCAGCACCTCCACGACATCGGACATGACCTTGAGACGCACGACGTGACCTACGAGAATGCGCAGGCGCGCATACGCACGCTCATACTGATGGACATGGCGAACAAGTACAACGGACTCGTGGTGGGCACAGGCGACATGAGCGAACTGGCGCTTGGTTGGGCTACCTACTGCGGCGACCAGATGTCGATGTACGGCGTCAATGCGGGTATTCCAAAGACCTTGGTGCGCTGTATGGTGCGCCATGCGGCGGAGAATGTGTTTGGCGAAGAGGTACGTCGTATCTTGCTTGACATCATCGATACGCCCGTTTCGCCCGAACTGCTCCCGCCTGACCAACAAGGCAATATCGCCCAAATCACAGAGGACAAGGTCGGACCTTACGACTTGCACGATTTCTTCCTGTACTACTACCTGCGCTTTGGCTTTACCCGCGAAAAGATTGCCTACATGGCCACTTTGGCTTTCGACGGGCAATACAGCAACGAGCAAATCCACCATTGGTTGGATGTGTTCATGCACCGTTTCTACACACAGCAGTTCAAACGCAGTTGTCTGCCTGACGGACCAAAGGTTGTCGGCGTCAGTCTCTCGCCACGAGGCGATTGGCGTATGCCGAGCGATGTGGGAGAACTATAATATAAATAAGCCTTTTCAACTATGAGCAAGCGGATTTGGATTAGTCTTTTGTGTGTTGTGTCGGTAGTGGGGTCGCTGTCTGCGCAGATTGTGAATGCCGTCCATTGGTCAGGCACGCAAGTAGGTGATAGTGTGCAACTTACAGCCACTATTGATGCCGGTTGGCATATCACACTGATTAGCGTCAATGACTCTGCTATCGGCATGGAGTACAGCGACACCTGTATCCTCACCGTCCCCTATTCGGGGCAGGACATTGCCGTCCGCTACAACACCTGCAACGACCATATGTGCACCGCCCCCGAGGTATGGCACTATGCGCAAGACACCTCTGTGGCTGCCACAACCGCCTCAACGACTGCCGACACCAACCTTTGGTGGATATTCCTTATGGGCTTGCTGGGCGGTCTGTTGGCGATATTCACGCCATGCGTGTGGCCTATCATCCCGATGACCGTCTCGTTCTTCCTCAAACGCTCCGAGGAGCACGGTGTACGCGACGCCCTTCTCTACGGATTGGCAATCATCGTCACCTACGTCGGTTTGGGCTTGCTCGTAACGGTTATTTTCGGCGCATCTGCCCTCAACGCATTGGCTACCAATGCAATAGTCAATCTGTTCTTCTTTGCTCTATTGGTAGTCTTTGCTCTTTCGTTCTTTGGCCTGTTCGAGATTCAATTGCCCTCATCGTGGTCTACCAAGTTGGACGCCAAGGCCCGCAATACGGGTGGTATGCTCAGCATTCTGATGATGGCGCTGACGCTGGTCATCGTGTCGTTCTCATGCACGGGTCCCATCATAGGCACACTCCTCGTGGAGGCAGCAGGGCATAGCCTGTTGGCACCCGCCATCGGTATGTTGGGCTTCGCCATTGCGTTGGCACTGCCGTTCTCGCTCTTTGCGATGTTCCCGAAGTGGATGAAACAGATGCCCAAGTCGGGCGGCTGGATGCAATCGCTCAAGGTGGTGCTGGCTTTCATCGAACTGGCACTCTCGCTCAAGTTCCTCAGCGTTGCCGACCTCGCTTACGGTTGGGGGATACTGCCGCGATGGCTGTTTATCGCCGTGTGGGTGGTTTGTTTCTTGGACATTGGCGTGTATCTGGTGTGGGGTATCACCCGCGTCTCGACCACACGCAAAGTCATTCGCAGCATCGTCATCATTGCCTCGTGGCTCTTCACGGTCTACCTTGTCCCCGGATTGTGGGGCGCACCCGTCAAGGCGATTTCTGCTTTTGCGCCGCCCATGCCAGTTGAGGGACGCGAGGTATTCAACGACTACGACGAGGGGCTGCAATATGCTCTGCAAACGGGTAAACCTGTCCTTTTAGACTTCTCGGGCTATGGTTGCGTCAATTGCCGCAAGATGGAGGCGTATGTTTTGGACGATGATTCTGTCAAGGCACGTCTCAACAACTACGTGGTAATCACGCTCTTTGTGGATGACAAGCAGCCCCGCGAGGTGAAACCTGCCGCAGGTGCTTTCGGTTTTGCCGCCAATGATGCACCACCCGCCGATGTCAAGAAAGAGAGCATTGGCGACTACAACTCCCGCATCCAACGCGAGCAATACGGCTCCAATGCGCAGCCGTTCTTCATCCAACTCTCCCCGCAAGGCACACCCGTCAGCGAACCTTATGCCTTCTCAACGTCTGTGGAAGACTTCCTTCGTTGGTTGAAATACTAAACGACGTTACACGACGCCGATGCGGAGTTTCTGACCTTCGCGGATGAAGTCGGACTTGAGACCATTCCACGCCTTGAGTTGCTTGACAGAGACGCGGAACTTCTTGGCAATGCCGCTGAGGGTGTCGCCGGGTTTGACTTTGTAGTAGGTGACGCCATTGACCGAATAACCGCCATTGACGGAGGTCTTCTGCAAGATGTCTATCTCGGCACGGCGGTTGTAGATGAGTTCCTTAGCCTGATAAGCGAGGATAGTATCCTGATTATCAATGTATGAGCCCGATTTCTCTATAGGCAGGCAAAGCGCATAAGGCTTGCCCCCCGGGAGGATGTCGCGGGCATATTGCGGATTGAGACGGCGCAGTTCGGCAAGGTCAATGCCGAGGTTGGCAGAAATCTGCTTGAGGTGCTGGCGCTGGTCGGTCATGATGGTGTCGGTGCGCATGGAGTGCTCCACAGGCGCAGGGCAGATGCCATGGAGGTCGGCATAGTTCATGGAGTAGGCGGCTGCCACGAAGACAGGCAGATAACCGCGTGTCTCGCGGGGCAAATAAGGGTAGATGCTCCAGAAATCGCGCTTTCCGCCCGCACGGTGAATGGCTTTGTTGACGTTGCCCGGTCCGCAGTTGTAGGCGGCAATGGCGAGGTTCCAGTCGCCAAAGATGTTGTAGAGTGCACCCAAGAAACGGCATGCCGCCTCGGTGGAACGGACAGGATCCATGCGTTCATCGACCAACGAATTGACTTCCAAGCCGTATTTCTTGCCCGTGGAAGGCATGATTTGCCACAACCCTGCGGCGCCCACAGGCGAATGTGCCTGCGGATTGAGGGCAGACTCGATGACCGCCAAGTAGCAGAGTTCGTAGGGCAGTCCGTAGCGCGCAAGGATGTCCTCAAAGATAGGGAAATAGTACTCGGCACGGCGTTGCAGACTTGCCAGTTGGCGCGGGCTGCGCTTGATGTAGCGGAGTATGTAGTTGCGCACTACGGCATTGTAGGGCACCTCGACCACAAACGGAAGTGCCTGCAGACGAGCCTTATAGACGGAGTCGGGCAGGTCGGTGATGATAGTATCGGACTCGCACTCGGTGGTGTCAATCCACGCCAATGCCTCGTCGAAGAACAGCGGCAACCCGACCACGGCAAGGCTGTCGGAAACCAATGTGTCGGGCAGCGAAGCCGGTACGGTATCGGACACAGGTGCAAAGGCGGTGTCGGGGGTGATGTTCTGCGCATGTGCACATATACACCCTATACATATAAGGAATAGAAACAAGTATCTCTTCATTAGAATGAAATGGCTACTTTTACTTCTGCAGTGCGCTGATTCTGAAGGTCGTAGTACAATTGCGGCGACACGTTCAGACTGAGGTCGGTGGATATGTCGAAGTCAAACAACTGGGCATCCACATAGGCATCGACCAATGTCAGCGCATAGACAATGACCGTTGCCAATATAGAAATGTCGCGATAACGGCGTGAAGAGTTCTGCCACTCGTTGAGACGGGTGCTGTAGGTGTCCACGCCGCCCATGCGCTCGATGGTGTAGCCCTCGGGGAGAATGGCGATGTAGGATTTGGACGGGTCCTCGGTGACAGTGCCGTCGCGCATATCGTAGTAGAGGTCGCGGTAGGCGTTCTTGTAGCCCGTGTAGCGGGTGGTATTCCACGTGATGGCATAGGCGCAGCCCATGAATCCGCCATAGACAATGGGCAGTTTCCAGTAACTGCGGTTGTAGATTTGCCCCAGTCCGGGCACCAATGCCCCCAACCATACGGCACGTGCGGGGTCGGGCTTCCAGAAGAGGCGGTCAATCTCCTTTTGCGTCAGTTGGGCGGTATCGACCTGCTGAGATGCCACCTCATGGTGGTGACGGTCGGTATCCTCCTCGGCATGGATGGCGTCCCACTCCCCCTGCGTGTGCCACTCGGAGACATCTATGCTGTCTGCGGGCTGCTGCGCTATGAGGAGTGCGGGAAGAATGGCTAACAATATGAATATCAGTCGCTTCAAGAAAGGCGTTGTATCAGTTCGTTGAGTTCGTTGTCGTCGCGGAAAGTGATAGTCAGTTTGTGTGCGGCTATCTTCACGTCCTTGCCGAGACGCTCGCGCAGGTAGGTCTGCTGCTCGGTGTAGTCGGCGGTCTCCTTCTTTTTGGGCTTCGCGGACTTGTCGGCACTGACCAATTCCTCCACCTTGCGCACGGAGAGCCCGCTCTGCAGAATACGCTTGTAGATAGCGAGTTGCTGCTCGGGTGACGGCGAGCCGAGGATAGCGCGGGCGTGCCCCATGTCTATCTTCTTCTCCTTGATGCCGAGTTGTATCTCGGCGGGCAGTTTGAGCAGGCGCAGGTAGTTTGCCACGGTGGCGCGCTTCTTGCCCACACGCTCGGACATACGCTCCTGCGTGAGGCTGTACTCGTCCATAAGCCGCTGATAAGCAAGGGCTATCTCGATGGCATCCAAGTCCTCACGCTGGATATTCTCGATGAGCGCCCACTCCATCACCTGCTCGTCTTTGGCAGTGCGGATATAGGCGGGGATAGCGTCCAAGCCAGCCAGTTTGGCAGCACGGAAACGACGCTCGCCCGCGATAATCATGTAGCGGTCGTTGCTGTCCTTGCGCAGGGTAATGGGCGATATGACACCGTGTTCGCGTATGGATTGCGCCAGTTCCTCGAGTGCCTCCTCGTCGAAAGTGTGACGCGGCTGGTCGGGGTTGGCATAAATCTTCGACAGCGGTATCTCGTTGATAGACGACGAGCCGCCGGTGGAGACATGAGTAGTGTCAATGAGCGCGTCCAAACCACGCCCGAGTCCTAAGGTCTTTTTCATTCAGCGGTCCTCCTAATCAGTTCTTTAGCCAGTTTGATGTAACTCTTTGCGCCCTTGCTGTTCTTGTCGTACTCGATGACTGACATGCCATGGCTGGGTGCCTCGCTGAGGCGCACATTGCGGGCGATGACGGTGTCGAAGACAAGGTCTCCGAAGTGGCGGCGCACCTCGTCGTGCACCTGCATGGAGAGACGCAGACGACCGTCGTACATCGTGAGCAGGAAGCCCTCGATACGCAGTGCGGGATTGAGGTTTGACTTGATTATCTTGATGGTATTCAGGAGTTTGGCAATACCTTCGAGGGCAAAGAACTCGCACTGTACGGGGATAATCACGCTGTCGCTTGCCGTGAGGGCATTGATGGTGATGAGCCCGAGTGACGGCGAACAGTCGATGAGTATGTAGTCGTAGTCGGGGCGCAGAGGTGCCAGTATGCGCTTGAGGATATTCTCCTTGTCGTCGATGTTGAGCATCTCTATCTCGGCACCCACGAGGTCGATGTGCGAGGGTATGAGGTGCAGGTTCTCCACCGAGGTCGGCATGATGGCGGTCTTGGGGTCGATGCCCGTGACAAGGCACTCGTAGATGGTTTTGTCCAAGTCGCGGATCTCAATGCCCAAGCCCGATGAGGCGTTTGCCTGCGGGTCGGCATCCACCAGCAAGACGCGCTGACCTTCACCCGCCAATGCGGCAGCCAAATTGATGGCAGTGGTGGTCTTGCCTACCCCGCCCTTTTGGTTTGCTAACGATATTATCTTTCCCATTTCAATTGATTATTAACTAATTGTATAACTTGCTGTGCGGATATATCCGTGCATGCAAAGTTGTGATATTTGCATTTCTTGGTGCCGTGCACAGTGCATGGGCGGCAACTCAGGTTGGTCTGCAACATACGCTCCGCAGGCTGCTTCCATGCCGTGAAGCCCATGGCAGGGTGCGTGCCGCACCAGATGCTGACGGTATGTGCACCCACCAACGCCCCAAGGTGCTGGTTGGCGGAGTCCATGCCGACAAGCACGTCCAGACGGCGCATGAGTTCCAGTTCCTCCTCGATGGGCAGTTGTCCCGCCACACTCACCACATTTGGGAAGATGCTCGCCCATTGGCGCAACATCTCGCACTCAATCCGCCCCGCGCCGAACAGATAGACGCGCGTGTTAATTTGGTGACTGTAGTGGGCAATCACCTCTTTGGTGACGCGGTACGGCAGCATATTGGAGCGGCTCTTGGCAAAAGGCGCAATGCCTATCCATACGCCGTTTTTCTCCCCGAAACGCTCCGCCACCGCCTTGCGCGCGGGTTCGTTGACGGGTATGGCGGTGAAACTATCGTCGCTCTCCAGTCCTGCCAGACGGAAGGTGTCGGCATACCGCTCAAACTCCGTGCGCAGGGGCGCGGAATGTTTGTAGCCGCGCATGATGAGGTGCCGCTTCTCCTTGCGCCCGTAGTTGATGACGTACACGGGCACGCGAGCGATACGGAACAGCGTCCGCAGCACATACGAGCGCAACGTGTCCTGCAAATCCACCACGGCATCAATGTGACAGGCACGCAGTTCGTGAAAGAGTTGCACAATCGACTTGACGCCGTTTTGCAGTTCCGCCTCATGAAACCGTACATTGGGCAGTCCGTAGAAGAGCGGTGCCAAGCGGTTTTTCGACACCACCACAAACGTATCTTCGGGGTAACGACGGCTCAGCGATGTCACGACGGGAACACTCATCGCCACATTGCCCACTGAACTGAACCGGATTACCAAATACGTCATTTCTCTAATCTCTAATCTCTATTTCTCTACAACTCTAACTCCCTGCTCTTTCCCTGACCTTACCCTGCTGTTACGGGCACGGTTACTTCACTTTTATCTGCCACATATAGGCGAAGTTCAGACTCAAATCCATCGGGTTGGCGTTGCTGAAATTGTCGCCCAACCGAGTGTGGAACACCCCACCCATGCTGTAGTTGAAACGCGCCTCCAATTGGAAGATGCCCACCCGCTGATGGCGGTAGTAGAACCCCAATCCGCCCGCCAAGCCCCAGTCGAAACGCTGCTGTATGGGGTCGTATTGGTGCGTGTCGGTGGTGGATTGCGTGCCCGACTGACGGTCCATGAAGCAGTAGCCCACTTGCGGTCCGAGGTTGATGAATCCCCGCCAATGTTCCTTGCCGAAATACAGGTGCATCAGCAGCGGCACCTCGATGTAGTGCAACTGGCGGCGGTAGTCCACACCTGCCGTGGAGTCGGTGGCGGCAATGCCCTCGTGCCAACCGCGCTGCATATAGTTGAGTTCCACCTGAATGGCGCACACCTTGTGCCCCGCATAGCGGAATACCAACCCGCCATTGGGTGTGAGGGGTGCTTTCAGCGGCTCAATGCCCGCCACCGTGGGCGAGAAATATACCATCGAAGCCAATGCCCCCGCGTGCGCACCTATATATAGTTCGGGTGTGCGCAACCGCGGTTGCGCCGCCACAGCCATGCCGCAGAGCAACAGCAGAATCGCTACTATGTGCCTGCGCTCCCTCATTTGCGGATAATACGGATGTCGTAGTTCTCGTAACCGCCCTGCGCGCCCATGCGCCGATAGCGAATGTCGGATTGCGCGCCGTAAAATACATCTTCGGCAATAATTTGCGGCACATCAGGCACAACCTCCGCCCGCAACGCCTGCACGATATGCAGCAGATGGCGCGTCAGGTCGTAGCCCAACAGGTCGAAACGCGGGCGCTCGGACGCCAACGCATGGTCGAAATACTGGCGGAACGTGTCCTCGTAGTAATCCGGCACATTGGGTTGGAGGACAAACACCGTGGTGTAAATCTGCGGGAACGGAATGTTCTGCCGCTGCCACGAGTAGCGCGAGAACAGGGTGACGGGGTATGCCTGCGCCGCTACCGACAAATGCGGCAGCAATGCCTGCAAGTTGCCGTAACGCTCTGTATTAAAGACAAATATATTCTCCACACCGGGGCGCAGTACGCCGTCTAATGAATCCTGCAATATCGCCCGAATGGAGGTAGTGGTGGTAGGTACATGGTACGCAGCCAACGCCTTGTGCAATGCCGCAATGCCCGACGGTACGGACTCGCCCTCCTTGACCTCGATGAGTACGCAGTTCACACTGTCGCCCCGCTGTGCGAGGTAGCGCGCCAAGGTGTCCGCCTCGGTCTGCTCCGACGGGTTGAACTGCAGCAGATACGGGTTGTGCTCTATGCCCTCGACATCCGAGATAAACGGCACCAGCAGGAGCGTGCTGTCGCGCTGTGCGAACTCCGCCGCCGCTGCCACCTGGGCGTTGTACACGGGTCCGATAATGGCATCCAAACGCTGCATCTGCGGTTGCCCAAGCACCTCGCTGACCTTGTGCGCCGTCTTGCCCACGTCGTAGGTATAGACCTCAATGGGCTGCCCCGACGCCTGCACCTCGTTCACCGCAATCAGCACACCCGCATAGAAATCGTAGAACCGCTCCATGTCCTTCTCGCGCTTCACGGCATGGGTGTGGAACGGCAGCATCACCGCAAGGCGGATGGCAGTGCTGTCCATCACGAGACTCTCCATTGCCACCGTGTCGCCATATATATATAAGGTGTCGTCTATCGGAGGCTCCATGTCGCCCAACAATGCCGACTCCTCCTCGCCATTTGTTAGTGGTTGGTTAGAGGTTGGTTGTAGGTTAGCGGTTTTCTGCTCCTCTACGGGCTGAGGTTTGGTTTGCTCCTCCACATGGGCTGCCACCACTACGGGTTTGCCTGATCGTGGCATAGGCAATGTGGTGACAGACAAGTCCTTGGCTGGCACCAATATCTCCTCGCCATAGCGCAAGCCGCGCTTCTGCAACTCGGGGTTGGCGCGCAGTATCTCCTCTTGCGACACGCCGAAATTGACGCTGATGCGGTACAGCCCAACGCTCTTCTCCACCGTGTAGCGGTAGTAGATTTTGCCCCGTATGGTGTCCAGCGGGCAATCGGGATGCGTCTGAGCACTCAGTGCCACGGTGGCGACCCATGCACAGACCATCAAACAGATATATCTCAGTTGTTGCTTCATTCTCATTTTGTATAGCGGCGTTTACGTATCAGCAGTACTACCCCGCCCGTGATGGTGAGCAGCACCAACGGCACCACGATGCTCACCACCTGCGCCATAATGCGTTGGTCGCGGGCACGTTGGTCGTTGAGCAGGCGCAGCGTCACCTCTTTCTGGCGGAGGGACATCCATCCCGTGTCGTCGGTCAGATAGAGCACGGCATTGACCAGAAAGTCGCAGTTGCCGAACTGCGTGCGTGTGTAGCGGTCGTAGCCCAACGGCACAGGTCGTCCCTGCTGCCACTCGTTGCGAATCACGCTACCCGCTGCCACCACCACCTGTTTGGTCGGCTCGCTCGTCTTGCGCAGCGGTGCCGTGACCTTTAAGTCTTCGGGCGGCATCTGATGGGCATACAGCGACGGGAACACGCCTTCGATACTGGCTGCCACAGGGATAAACGCGTAACGGTACTCCTCTTCGTTGCCCGTGGCGAGACTCAAATCCACCTCGGCGGGTGTGCCTGTCAGTTTGCTTGCCGACGAGGTTGCCAGCAGTATCTCCTTGTGCAGTCCGTCGTCCTCCCCCACAAAGTCGAGGCACGATGCCATGGTGGCTGTCACCTGCATCACACCGCGCGTGACGGGCGATGCCTGTGAGGTGAGCAACAGCGGTGCATACGTCCACGGCATCGGCTGCCAATTGGGCTGATTGGGGTCCTCCGACACGTCCACCGGCACGGGCAGACACTGCAAGTCCTGCACCAAAGCGGGATTGACCCGCACGCCGTAGCGGAACAGCATGTCAGTGAGGTTGAGGTCCAGCGGAATGACGGGTGTCGTCCCCTGCTCCGACAGGTTGTCGGTGGAGAACCGCACCCCGTTTAGCACCCACAGGATACGTCCGCCCTGCATGAGGTACTGGTCGAGGATATACTTGTCCTCGTCCGAGAACGGCTTTTGCGGGTCGGCGATGATGACTGCCTTGTAGCCGTCCAGCACGCCCGTCTCCTTGCCAAGCGGACCGCGGTCTATCTGATAGTAGTGCGCCAAAGCCTGACTGATGTCCCACACGTTCTCCTCGGGCAACTCGCCGTGCCCTTCGAGGAACACCACTTTCTCCACCTTTGTCTGCATGAGACTGCGGATACACTCCACAAAGGCAAACTCGAGGTTCTCGATGCTCATGTTGAGGTTCTCCTCGCCGCTCAGACCGCGGTTGTTGCGCAGCAACTCCACCACGGCGGACTTGTCCCGGTACTGCACCACGGCATACGGATAGACGGTGGTCTGCGCCGTCTGCCCTTTGCGGGTACGCTCGTGAATGACGGTCGGCTTCAACCCTTGCGGGATATGCTCCGTCTCGTAACGCACAGCAATGGGCGTGGCGGCATATATGCTCAGTTCCTCCACCATCTCCTCGGTGGCATGCTTGAGGCGTGTGAATCCGGCATTGAGGTCGCCGTCGAGCAGCAACGTCACCTGCATGGGGGCGTCCAACTGTCCGAGCAGCATCTTGGTCGGAGCCGACAGGCTATAGCGATGGTCGTCCGTCATATCCCACCGCCACACGCAGTGCTGCACCAGCACATTGGCCAGCACCAGCACGCACAGCGAGGGTATGAGGACACGCCACTTCATTTACTTCGTGTATTTGGTTTTCAGTTGGTCGAGCACCTCATGGTTGATGACCACGGGGTATTTCTCACGCAGCGATGCCACCCATTGCTTCTCCAGATAGTCCTGATAGTCGGTGGTCACCTTGCCGCGCTCGTCGGTGTACTCCTGCGGGGCTTTCAGCACCTTGCCCACCACCATCACCACGGGGAACTCCTCCGTCGGGGTGTATTCGGCGGTCTTCGACTTGAAACCGTACACGTCCACAGCGGCATTCTTGCCCTCTGTCCACAGACCGCGCTCTACCTTGACGTAGGTCACGCTGTCCACATTCACACGGCGGTTGAGGTAACTCATGATGGAATCAGGGTTCGCACTCTTGATGATTTGCTTGGCACTGTTGGCTGCCACCTTGTTCTTGGCGTAGATGACGAAACCTTTGTAGCGCGGCGCGTCCCATGTGTATTCTTTGCGGTGCTGCTTGAAGTACTTCGCCAGCCCCTCTTTGTCCTGGTTGGCTTTGTCCCACACCTCACGCAGCGACACATCGAACAGCAGAATACCATCGTGGTACTCCTGCACGAGGTGGCGCAGGTCGGCGTATTTCTCCTCCAAATGAGCGTCCGCATACGCACGCACGTCGGCATCGCTCATCGTAGCGGGCAGGTTGTACTCGGCACGTGTCTTACGGAGGAAACTCTTGTCCGCCTCCTGCAGACGCTCGTCACGCTGTACGTTCTTGAGCAGCTGCGGGCGCAGGCTGTCCAGCGGTTGGATACCGCGCTCGTCGTATTTCTTGATGAAATGCCAGCCGAAACGGGTGAGGAAAGGCTCGCAGACCGTGCCGTTCTCCATGGCAAAGGCAATGCTGTCGAACGGCTGCACCATCATGCCGCGTCCGAACCAGCCGAGGTCGCCCCCGCGCATTGCCGAACCGCGGTCGTCGGAGTTCTGCGTTGCCACTTCGGCGAAGTCAGCACCACTCATCACCACCTTATACAGACTGTCTATCTGCATTTTGGCACTGGCAGCCTTGTCGGCATTGCCGCGCGGCGTCATCTTCATGATATGTGCAGCGTGCACCTCCTCGTAGGCGCGCTCCTCCTCCACCTTGGCGATATGGAAACCGTAGGGGGTGCGGAACACCTCGGTCACACCGCCCACGGGGGTGTTATAGACCGCGTTCTCGAACACATACACATAGCGGAACGGCTGAATCCATCCCACTTCGCCCTGTGTCTCCTTTGCCTGCGGGTCGTCCGACACCTCCATAGCCACGGTGCCGAAGTCCTCGGGCACCTGCACGGTCTTGGCGCGTTTGCCTTTGCCCACCTTCTTGGGCACACCCACCGTCACACGCTCACGGGCGATATTGATACGCTCCAATGCGTCTGCCACGGTTGCCGAGTCGGCGTCCTGGTGGCACTCGATGGCGATATGCGCTGCCCGGCGCGGGTTAGCCATACGCAGGTAACTCATCAGCACGAGGCTGTCAATGGCATCGTTGTCCTGCATATACTTGGGCGTTGCCTGTGCACGGTAGCCGCGCAACTCCTTGCGGAACGCCTCGGTGGTGTCCACGCCCTGCGCTTCCGCCTCTGCCACCTTGAGTTTGAAGTTCACGAACAAATCCAGGTACTCGTCCACCGACTTCTGGTCGAGGCTGCTCTCCTGATTGTTCTTCTCGTAGATGTACTCGAATTCCGATGCCATCACGGGTTGCCCGTTGACGGTCATCAACACTTGGTCCTCTTGTCCGAACGCCGATACCCCAAGGCTCAGCACCAACACGGTTAGAAATGTTTGCTTCATATTACACTATTGATTTTATATTCAACTAATAAATGTCACTACACTAATACCATTGTTACCCCAACATATACGTCCCCTACTCTCTACCCTCTGCAACCTAACCTCTACTCTCTACCCCCTAACCAATCCCCTACCCTCTTAACCCACACGTTTTCCACCCCGTTTTATTCCACCCAAAGGCGCACAAATCGCCCCATATTTAGCCTGCAAAATTACGCATTTATTTTGAGATATGCAAACGGGTGAACATTTTGCAGTTCTCAACTAATGCCCATTAAACGACCATTAAAAAACAAAGGAACATATAATTATCCACAAATTAACCATTAATTTCATTATCGAGTATAGTTCTCCGCTAATTGCCGTTAATCGACCGTTAATTTCCATAGCATACACGTACATAGTCAACAACTGACAACCTGCCAACGACCACCAACAACTACCAACAACTCGCCACAAAAACCGACACAGCAATAGGCAGCAACTATTCTTGCTACTCTTTAATCCTCATCTTCCTGCTCCTCCACACGAACACAAAACTTAGGAAACTTTGCGTACCGAACTCTAAACCCTGAACGCTAAACTTATATTTCCCTGCTCTTACTCAAACCCCATTTTACTCAAACTCGGATACAAAGATAATACAAAATCGTCCAAAATCCAAATTTTTCTGCATTATTTTTGCATTTTCTTTATAACTTGGTGATAATCAATAGCACAAAAAACATCGTTTTGCGGCATTTTCTTCATTCCTTTTTCAAAAAGATGTTCCACGAAGATGTTTCACACTCACATTTGGTATGTCCCAAGAACCACCACCAAAAACAACAAACACACCAATGCCCCAAAAAAGAATAACCAAAACATAGACAACAAGCAAAACCTGTTGTGCGCAACATGCGCACAAGAATAAATCCTTAAAAACATGCCCGATAACTAACAAAACTTGCACCAACAACACAAACATTCACACAATAAGAACCACTTAATATAAGCCAATCCTCATTTATGTGACGAATTCTTTGTAGCAATATAGTCCAGTAGTTGCCTATTCTCTATTTCCCGCATATACTCTTCCATAAACTCATAGTCAGGTGTGCCGTCTTGGGTAGCAGGGAGAAGGATGGTCTCACGGCTGATACGCCTATCGTTTATTTCCCGGTTGAAGCCGTACTTTTTGCCCAAGCGCGCAACAATGGTTGCAATAAACAGATAGGCATATTTGTTAATTGCAGGAGATTGCAGTTTGGTAACATGGTCGCTCGCAACAAAAGTATACGGGTGGTAGAATGTAGCACCAACACTACCGCTATTTGCCAATGTCAGGCAGTCGGCAAACATACGCACATTGTCGGTATTACCAATGAAATTATCCACACCATTATCCACAGCCGTAGAAGACACATAGGGCATATTTCCTGCAATATGGTCGTCTGTCTTCAGCCTCTTTCCGCGTTGGATAGTGCTGAAAATATCTTTTATGGCAAACTCTTTCCAAGTTTGTTTATCTATTTTTACCCCCCCACCGATATATTTTTAGTTTTGCTTATCCTTTCTTGCAGAATAGGCAATGCCTGCGACAATAGTTTCTTTTCTACCTCCCGCATATACTCTTCCATAAACTGCCAATCGGGTGCACCATCGGGGGTAACGGGGAGGAGGATTATATCTTTCTTTATACGGTCTATGGAAGCCATAAGACCATAACTATATTTTGAAGATGCCGTTTTGTTTATGCATTGTGAAATAAACAGAGCATTGAGATTATTCAGTACAAAACGTTTGGGGTAAAGAAGAATAACAGAAGACCCCGCTCCCCCACGACCGAGAAAATCTGTTGCTTGGTAATAGCAACTTCCATCTACGGGACTAACAGTGATGCAATTTCCTTTGTCAAGAATTTCGTTTTCTTTAGGCTGACAAAATTTTGTAACACCATTATTTACACCGCCAGATGCTACAAACCGTGTATTTCCTTCTTTGTAATCATCTTCCTTTCTTGAAACAGGTCGAGTTGCCTCAAAGAAATCCCCTATATGAAACTCTTTCCAACTACATTCTTGTAAAGTTTTCATAATGCGGTGTCAGTTATGGGGTGAAACAAATAGCCTCTGCCGTGTGTAATCATATTGAACTCGAAGGTGAGGTAGTCCGCCATGGTCTTTTCAAAGTCGGCATCGGTGGGAATGGTGTCATTGAAATAGTAGAACGAGTGAAGCCATTCATCATCGGGCAGGACGGTGGAGCGCACCATAAAATCAGTATGCACGGGTCGGTTGCGCAGCCAGCAGTCGAGCAGCAGTTGTTTGCGCTCGGCGGCACGCGCGGTGGGTAGCAACCCGATATGCGGGGCTACCTCATAGCCGTCATCCTTGAAATTGATGAACTTGGCGTAGTAGTTCTCTGGGTGCGGTTGGTGCGCACGGAATATGGCAATCACAGGATTGACACCCACGCCGAAGAACGTCTGCGGATTGAGCGTGATAACGCCCTCCAACGTGTGGTGCTGCAAGATATATTCCTTCTCGCGCTTGTCCTCTTTGGTCTTGCCGACCATCGTGGATTGTGGTACGATGACAGCGCAACGTGCATCATCGTCAAGCGAATCAAGCAGATGACTGATAAAATGCAGTTCGCTCAGGTGTGCGGTATCTTTGCTTTTTGCTAACGAATACGGCGGGTTCATCATCCCTACGGTGAAATGCTTTTGGCGCAGGTCTTCAGCCTTGAATTGGAAGAAATCGTTGCAAACCAAGTTGCTTTTGCCGTCGCCGCGGAGAATCATATTCGTGGTGGCAATGGAGAACATCCCTTCGTTCATCTCAATGCCATAGAGTTGGTTGCGGCGTATGTCGTTTTTCTGTTGCAGTGTGCAGGCTTTTTCGAGCATCTGCTGCATCGCTGCCACGAGGAAACCGCCTGTGCCGCAACAGGGGTCGAGTATCTTGTCGGTCGGTTTGAGGTCAAGCAGTTCGCAGAAAAGGGTCGTGATGTGTTTCGGGGTAAGGATTATGCCCAGCGACTGCCCGTCGCCTCCGCTGTAACTCATAAACTCGCCATAGAAACGTCCGAGTACGTCCTCGGCACTGTTGTAGTTGAACGCCGTCAGCACGCGCGAGTAGAGGTATTCGGCGAAATAGCGCAGAGGCGTTCTGCCCAAACGGCTGTTCACGGCGGAGAGGTTCGGGCGGTTGGAGATAAAGCGGAACTGGTCAAGCACCTGCGACTTCTTTTGTTCGGGCGAGACCTGTACGCGGGTCATATATTCCTCCACGGCGGCGAAGATTTTGGCGCCGTCGGTATAGGCGCTGTCGCCTGTCAGTTGCTCGGTATCAAAGTCCTCGTTCTGCAAGGCAAGCAGGATAGCAGAAACCACCACGGGTTTCTCCAGATTGCTCAGCGAACCGAAAGTGTGCAAATCTTCGTGCAGTTTCTGCGCACTGTTCAGTATGTTTTCCAACTCGATTTGCTCGGCGGTCTTGTGGTTGAGCACCTCCGTCTGGTAAAAAGTCTCGATGTTGGTAGCCGTGAACTTGGAGAAATCGGCTTGAGGCTTGATAATCTGATAGCCCGCGGGGGTGATATAGACGGGCTGTATCTTCATCCGCCCCTGCTCCGTGCCGCTGCAGCCGAAAGCAAACACTTTCTTGAACGGACTACCGGTAACGATTTTCTGCCCGTAATGCACCGCACCGTTTACGGCATAGTCTGTAACGGAGGTGTTGTCCATCAGCAGGTTGGTGCGGCGGTCGTCCAGGAATTTGGCATGTTTGTCGGTGTCGGCTTTGTCCTCGATGACGATGATAAAATCGCCGACTTGTGCCACAAACTCGGGGAAGCCTTTCTTGCCCGTGCCGCGTTTGGATGCGGTGCGCAGGGCTTCGCTTATGGCAACGATGTTGCTGCCGTTCTCGGTGTAAGCGATGTTCGCACGGTCAAGCAGGTTGCCGATGATGCGGTCGGTCTGTTTCTCGTAGGTAGTCATTATGCGGTGCTGTTTGGGCGTCTGTGGTTGCCCTATAGACACAAAAAACGCGAGCGGAACTTGCTCGCATTGCGGCCCTCAGAATTGCCTAATAGAATACAAGTCACGCCCGCGCAAAACAGCACGGGCGTTTGCTCGACTTGTTCACATTCTAAAGTATTGAAGTTTCTGAGGTTCCAATGCGAATAGAACAATAGCAAACGCTAAAGTTAGGAGTGATATGTAACCCGATACCGCCGGCGCACTCCTTTCGCCAATGGCTCGGTTGCAGGCGCAAAGGTACTATATCTTTTGCAGATGTGCAAATCGAAATCGTGAAGAAAGATGCAGCAATGTAAAATTAGAGAGGAAACAGGCGTGGTGTTAGAATGGATGCCAGCGCACCAACAGGCGATTCGCAACCGCCAAACAGGAACGGCAGAGTCGTAATTGAAAAAGAGACGTCTATAAGAGGCAGAGAGAACAGAAATGAAGGGTGTGCAATAGTGTGATATGGGTTGCGTAAGGGTTGCTTATCCCTTGCTGAAAAGCGACTGTTGGAAACGGGGAAGAAGGGGCACTAAGCGGAAAGGACAGTTAGGCGCAGGTTAGCCATACGCAGATAATCTCCGTTAATTACCGTATCATTGTTCGTTAATTTCTTCTTGGATATCAGCCTGCGAATGGTCATCCTCGGCTATGGTTTCTTGAGCACCTTGGTCGGTCTCGTCGGTTGCTTTGGTTTCATTGGTTTCCTCGCGTGTGGAGCGGTAGAGGACATACTCGTCACGGAGGCGGATTATCCATGGGTCCAACGGGAGGCTGGCATCGCCGAGACGCTTGCAAATGGTGCGGCGGCGGTTCCAGATGGTTTGAGCAGAACGGTCAAGGACAAAGGTGATGTCGTTGTTGTCGAAACCGAGTATGACCAAGATAATATACTGAATATCGGTCTCGGAGAGCATGGGGTAATGCGCATGAATGTAGGGAATGAAATCGCCATACGCCAGATTGAACTCGTGCAGGAAGGATTGCCAGTTGTCATTGTCGGCAAACGAATAGCGGTTGGCATACGCTTGGAGCAATGGAGCAACAGGCTTGTCCTGTGTTTTTTTCGTCTGATTGATATACTTTGCAAGTTCGATTCGCTCTGCCAATATGCGGTGGAGAAATTGCCCTGTGGTGTTGAGTCGGGCGTTGAGTTGCGATAGTGTGGTTTGTGCCAACTCTGCGCGGAGACGCTGGCGTTCATTTTCCTGCTCCAAGCGTGTCCGTTCTTCTTTGTGCCGGGCGTGGGCCAATGCCTGCTCCTGCTGCAGGCGGGTATGTTCGGCTTCGCGGCTGATACGTTCTATCTCTTTCTCCTGTAGCATTTCCCGTTCCCTGTCGCGGTGCATTCTGATGATGAAGGCAGACAGGAGAACAATGATAATCAGTGCTGCGGCGATGCTACCCTTCACAATCCATAGTCTCTGCTGCCGAATAGTAAGGCGGAGCGATTTCTCCTGTTCGCGCTCAAGGTCATAGTGCCGCGCTATGGCAAAGGTGCGCACTTTGGCATCCTCGGCTATCTGTGCAGACTGATTGAGATAGACTTGCTGCAACTCATCATACGCACTCGCTGTGTGCCCAGTTTTGGCACTGAGCCAACTATGCAGGTAGTGGTATTCTTCTGAGCTTTGGTTTTATTATCAAAAAGTAGTTTTGTTTTAATAATAAATTAATGGTTAATTCGCTGTTAATTACATGTTTATTCCACCGTTGTCGTTTTTATCGGCAATTACATGCCCCAAAAACCACCCCCGTCCTTGTCTGTTCGAAAATTAAGTTATATCTTTGCAGCCCCCTTAGGATTAGGGGCAACCCTCGGTAACCATGACCCAAGTCGAACTTTTCACACACATCCTCTTTTTCGAGCGCGGGACACTCATCATGTTCTGTCTCTTTTGGGCGTACTATCTCTTTATTTATCGGGGTGACCATCCGTGGCGCAACAACTGGCAGATGCGTTATCTCGGCGGCGGACTCATGCTGTGGAAAGCCCTTGTGTACCTTTTCAGCCTTGTGCTCGAACTCCCGCAAGCCGCTGACAGCGAGCACCTCAAACTCTTGTCCTATCAGTTCGACATGGTCACGGTCGCATGGGTGGTGCTTCTGCTTACGGGTCTCTCGCGCCGCCGTCGCCTTACCCGATGGCTCCCTATGGCGCATCTCCTGCCGCTCATCGTGCTGATGGCACTCAATTTCTGCCTTCCCGCGCAACTGATATGGCGGATTTCGTACGCCTATATCAGCCTCTACGCCTTTGTCTTCCTCTTCCTTTGCGGACGGTCTGTATTGCGCTACAACGACTATATCCACTCCGAATACGCCCTTTTCTCGCGCCGCCAACTCACACGCTGCGTATGGGTCATGATGTTCATGGTGCTCCAGTTCGCTATCTGGTCAACGATGTTCTGGCTGCCGTACCAGATATGCGACCTCATCTACTACCTCACCAGCCTTGTCCTTTGGGCACTCACCAACTTCAATATCGACCATATTCTTGCCGAACGCGAAGCGAGTCACGTGGATGTCAACCTTTTCCCGCTGTCTTTGGACGAGTTGGAGCAGCACCGTAGCCGTCAGGTCACGGAGGAGCCCCTCACACCGACCGTTGTCGAAACTACCGACCAACCGACCGAAACCACTGACCAACAGAAGGACGAGATGTTCCTTTACCGCCTCCGCACTATCTGCGAAGAGCCCAAACTCTATACGCAGGAGGGCATCACGCGCGATGATTTGGCACGTGCCATGCACATCAACCATACTTATTTCACTGCCATGCTCCGCCGGACCACGGGCAAGACCTTCTACGAATACATCCACGACCTGCGCATGACCTACGCTTTGCAACTCTTGTCCGACCCTTCTTTTCCGCTTGACCAGATACCCTTGGAGGTTGGCTATCGCCATAAATCCACCTATTACCGTGTCTTTCAGGACCGCTTCGGCTGCAAACCCGCCCAATGGCGCGAAAAGCACCTCACATTCCATTCTTAACTCTTAATTTTTAATTCTTAATTTTCTCGGCCCACACTCGGATTAAGACTATGACATTAGTATGTGATTAGTATGTGATTAGTATGTGATTAAGCCGACGATACCGAGACTTTTGGGGGACGATGCGGCTCGCGTCGTCATCTCGTTAATATCAGGTCAAGTATGTTGTTAATATGATTGCCGATGAATACCGAGAGAATGTCAAGTAAATCGTACATATACAAAATCTCCAAATAAATCGTACATCGTAAATTCGCAAATCGTAAATGAATTAACAGGTTTGTGTATGTCGGAAAAATAATGTACCTTTGCGGGCGGTTTCTTGGCTCAGGAAGCAATGTTGGCAATAAAAAAGCAGGAGACCAAAACGAATATGCAGAATTTAGTCACCATCTACTGCAAAAACCTCAAGCAGTACTATCAGTTTCCATGCGGCACCTCGCTGCTGGACATCTATGCGCAGATAGGTTTGCATCTGCCGTACCCCGTCATCGCAGCACGGGTGAATTACAAAGTACAGAACCTTAACTTCTTGGTTTACAAGCCGAAAGATATAGAGTTTCTGGACGCGAGTTGCTCGGCAGGTATGCGTTGCTACGTGCGGACACTGTGCATGGTACTGGCAAGGGCAGTGCGCGATTTGTGGCCTGAGTGTGACCTGCGTGTGGAACACCCGATAAGCAAAGGCTACTACTGCACGATTCGCGGGGCAAAAGGTGAGCAGAAAGACATCACACCCGAGACCGTGGCGCAACTGAAAGCGCGCATGCAGACGCTGATAGCCGAAGACCACCCCATAGTGACCGAGGAAAGGCAGACCAAAGAGGTGATAAAACTGTTTGGCGAGCGTCACGAGGGCGAGACAACCCTGTTTGAGACCCTCGGCAACCCCTACTGCCGCTACTACCGCATGGACGACTATATCGACTACTATACGGGCGCATTGATGCCGTCCACAGGGTATATCAATATATTTGACATAGAGCCGTATCATCAGGATTTCCTGTTGCGCATCCCGTGCCGACACGACCCGACACGCTTGGAAGACAAGTGCGAACAGGACAAGATGTTCGGGATATTCAAGGAGTATGTGGGGTGGAACAAGTTGCTGCATATCAGCAATGTAGGGGAGTTCAACAAGGCATGCAAGAACCAGAAGAGTTTCGAGATGATTAAGTTGTCGGAGGCGTTGCACGAGAAGAAAGTGGGACAGATAGCCGACATGATTGCCAACCGCGAAGAAGGACGACCGAAGTTTGTGCTGATTTCGGGACCGAGTTCATCGGGCAAGACCACCTTCTCGAAGCGACTTACTATCCAGTTGATGGTCAACGGGATACGCCCTGTAGTTATCTCGATGGACAACTACTTTGTCAACCGTGAGGATACGCCGCGCGATGAGAATGGCGAGTGGGATTTCGAGGACGTGCATGCCATAGATATTCCGCTGTTTCAGCAACAACTGACGGAACTGCTCAACGGCGAGACCATACGGTTGCCGTTCTTCAACTTTGAGACGGGCAAGCGCGAGTATCGCGGTGATACGCTGAAACTGGAGGACGACACCATTGTGATACTGGAGGGACTGCACGCATTGAACCCCGAACTGACGCCGAACATACCGAGGTCGGCGACCTTCAAGATTTATGTGAGTTCGCTGACCACGGTGAACCTCGACAACCACAACTGGATACCGACCACCGATGTCAGGCTCCTGCGCCGTATCGTGCGTGACTACAGGTATCGCGGCTACAGCGCACGGGAGACGATTTCGCGCTTGGACAGCGTGCAGCGTGGTGAGGTGAAGTGGATTTACCCGTATCAGGAGGAGGCGGATGTGATGTTCAACTCGGCGCTGCTGTTCGAGTTGGCGGTACTGAAACGCCATGCCGAACCGATATTGGACGAGGTGCCGAAGTACTGTGACGAGTACACGACGGCACACCGGTTGCTGAAAGAGTTGAGTTATTTCGAGTCGATACCCGAGAAGGAGATACCGCCGACATCGTTCTTGCGAGAGTTCGTGGGTGGCAGTTCGTTCCGATACTAAGACATGGATTGATAATGAAAAAGGCTTTTTTGATAGGGCTGTGTACCATTGTGGCGACAGGCTACGCGGCAGGACAGGACACGCTGCGTGAGGCGAGTGTGCCGGTGGTATTGCTGACCGAAGCGATGGAGCATGCCGTGGTGCATCAGGATTCTGCCATCACGCAACTGATGCGGGACAAGCGTCTCGGTATTCAGCGCGGACAGCAAGAGGCAGACGGGTTCCGCGTACAGGTGTATGCATCCAACAACCAACAGCAGGCAAAGAATGAGGCACTGCTGCTGCAGCAACGGCTGGAGAGTGCGCTCGATATGCCTGTGTATGCGCAATCCGAACCTCCGTTCTGGAAAGTGCGTCTCGGCAACTTCCGCACACGCGAAGAAGCAAATAAATATAAGGAGGTATTCCTACAGTACTACCCTGATTTGCAGGGGAGTACGTATGTTGTTCCCGATAAGATTGTTTTGGTACAATGACCGCACCTTTTATTCCGTCGGCTGACACGACGAGAGAGATTGCTCAGCATATAGAGCAGGTACTGCGACTGATAGGTGAAGACCCTGAGCGTGAGGGACTTGTGCGCACACCGACCCGTGTGGGAGATGCGATGCAGTTTCTTACACAAGGGTATCAGCAAGATCCCGAGGCGGTATTGCGCTCGGCATTGTTTGAGGAAGACTACCGCCAGATGGTGGTAGTGAAAGACATATCCTTCTATTCGCTGTGCGAGCACCATATGTTGCCGTTCTTCGGCAAAGCGCATGTGGCGTATATCCCCAACGGGAAGATTACGGGTCTGAGCAAGATAGCGCGTGTGGTGGATGTGTATGCACACCGGTTGCAGGTGCAGGAGCGTATGACGACGCAAATCAAGGACTGTATTCAGAATACGCTCAACCCGCTTGGCGTGATGGTGGTGATAGAGGCAGAGCACCTGTGTATGCAGATGCGCGGCGTGCAGAAGCAGCATGCCGTCACCACGACCAGCGACTTTACCGGTGCTTTCAACCGGCAGGAGACACGGGAGGAGTTCATGAACCTGATTCGCAACGGAAAGTAGAGGTTTGTCAGGAAGAGGATGAAAGGACGGAAGAGTTATCTTGCTTACCTGTTGTGGGTGACAGCCGCCACTCTTTGGATAGGGCTGACGGCTGTGATGCCGGACTTTATGGACAACCCTGTGCATGGTTTGCGCGGGGCGGTGACGATAGTGTGCTACGTAGGCGCAGTGAGTGTGGTGTCGTTCCTGTTGCTGTATGCGGCAGGGATGAACAGGTATGTGGCAGCCGTCTTTTATCCCGTATATGGTGTGTTGGGAGCAGGTGTGTCGTATTACAGAGTGGCATACAGGGTGACTGTTACGCCACTGATTCTGGACTGCGTGTTCCATACCAATATGGAGGAAGCCATGGGCGTGATGTCGTGGCAGATGGTGGCGTGGATAGGATTGAACCTCTGTGCAGCAGTCCTTTTGGTAGTATGGCGTTGGCGGATAGACACGCCAAAGTACGCGTGGTTGCACGCGGCAGGTGCGTTGCTGCTGTTGATAGGATATTACCACTGCAACGGGCGCTTGCACCAGAGTCTCAACCAGCGTTACCCGATGCATATCGTGGAGAGTATGCGGCTGTATCATGTGCTGGAACAGAGCCGCCATGCTGACAGGGTAACGCCTGAATATGTCTGCGAAACACCTGCGGATACGCTGGATATAGTGGTAGTGATAGGCGAGAGCCTGCGTGCCGACCATCTGCAATTGAATGGCTATGAGCGGGAGACCAATCCGCTATTGTCAAAGCGGAGTAATGTAGTAACCTTTCCGCATATCTGCTCGCAATATACGCATACGTTGGCGAGTGTGCCTGTAATACTGACCCGTGCAGACAGTTTACACCCTGAATACCAATATACAGAGACGAGTTTTGCTGCCATACTGCGGCAGGAAGGATACCATACGGCATGGATATCCAATCAGGATATGGGGGAGACATTTGCGCATTTCCCTGCCGAATGTGATACGGCGATATGGGCAAATGCAGGGAAGTCTCCATTTGTATTTTCGGGATGGTATGATGAGGAATTACTACCCTTTGTAGATGAACAATTAGCGTTATGTAGTCCCCGCAACTTATTGATATTGCATACCATAGGGAGTCATTGGTACTATAATAACCATGTGCCTGATGAGTACAACTATTTCCTGCCCGTTACGGACAACAGGGTTGTGACCAACAACACGCAGGAGCAAGTAGTGAACTCGTATGACAACACGGCACGCTATATGGATATGTTCGTGGATTCGGTGATACAGCGGTTTGAAGACAGGTGTGCGGTAGTGATATACCTGTCGGACCACGGCGAGTCGTTGGGCGAGAATGGCAATTGGCTGCACGCTGCGGGAGCGGAGGAGACCAAGCACCCCGCGTGTGTGGTGTGGTACTCTGACAGTTACTCACAGAGATACCCCGAGAAAGTGCAGGCATTGCACAGGAACAGTCAGCGCAGATATTTGACGGATTGTATGTACCATAGTGTGCTGTCCACGGCAAATATACATGTTATAGACACGCCTGCTACGGAGACAGGCAGAGATATTTTTGAGTAGAAAGATTACTATGTCCGACAAGAACCGCATCCTTTGGATAGACTACGTGAAGGCTTTTGCCATCATTACCGTTGTTATGCTCCATATTCCTATAGGGGACCCATACAGACATATCGCACGCTCGTTTGTGATACCTGTGTTCTTTTTCCTGTCAGGGATATTCAGTCATCCTTCGCGGTATGCCACATTCGGGTCATTCTTTCGCCACAAGACCATACGGCTGCTGCTTCCTTATGTGATATTCAACGTGTTGAACTACCTTTACTGGCTGCTGATAGCACGCCACTACGGGGCAGATGCTGATATGGATATGTCGGTAACCAAGCCTCTGCTGGGCATCCTGTCGGGCATTGAGCCATGGATGTACCACTACAAACCGCTATGGTTTCTTCCGTGCCTGATGGTGGCAGAGACATTGTTCTGGTGTACCTATCGCCTGTCTTGCTCCATGGACAAGGCAATGGTTCTGCCTGTGTGTATGGTGGTTCTGTCCGGTACGGGGTATGCTTTGTCCGCATTGCACGTTCCGCCATTGCCTTACGGTATCGGCGGTGCGATGAGTATGTGCATATTCTACTACGGAGGATACCTGTTAGCCCAAAACAAGAACCTGATGACCGCACCTTTCCTGCAAGGGAACGGGCAAGGGTGGCTGCTGTGCCTTGGTATGCTTATGGTAGCCACCCCACTCTGCGCGTGGCTAAGTCTGCAGACAGCAGAGACACGTGTATTCGAGAATACATACGGCAACCTGCTCTATGCTTTTCCTGCCACAGTGCTGGGTGGTATAGCCCTCATTGCTATGGCGGGGCTGCTATGCAAACTGCCTGCCATGCGCCTGCTGCAATACATCGGTACACATACGCTGCCCATACTCGTCTTTCACCTGACCATTGCCGGTTGGGTGAAAGGGGTTACTACTTTTGTATTGGGTTTGCCGCTCGGTATATATGACCTGCTGTGGGTACGGTTGCTATTGGTAGCGGCAGTCGTGCTGCTATCCGTACCATGCTGCTGCATATATGACAAGATAGCGGCTGTGGTCAAGAGCAAAGCCCTGCCCGTCAATTCATAATCAGTATTTTGGTAGTTCCGTGTCCGCTACCGTCCTTGGTGTTGCCAATGACGGTATATACTCCTGATGCCACACGCTTGCCTACGGTATTGGTGCCGTCCCATACCACCTCACCGCCTGTACCCTGAATCTTCTTCACAAGGTTACCACCGGCATCGGTGATACGCACCTCCGTATCTTCCATAATGCCCTTGATAGTGATATATCCTTTGTAGTTAGGGTGCACAGGATTAGGATAGGCGTAGATGTTGTCAAAGTTATCGGCAGGCTCTACGGCATCGCTCATATAGGATACCAATCCCGCACTGGTACCGATAAACATCTCTCCCGTGGACGGCTGTATGGCTATGGATAGTACATTATCACTGGGCAGCAAGGAGTTGGTAGTGGTAAAGTGTGCCACGGTCTCTACATTCCAACCGCTCTCCATGGACTCGGAAACATCTATCAGATATACACCTGAAGCCTCTGTGCCTATCCACTTGCGGTTGTTGCCGTCTACCACAATGCAATTGATTTGCTCCTTGTCCAACAGATAATCGCCCAAGTTAGAACCGTCGTTGCGCGGGATAATCACACGCCTGCACTGATTGGAGGTTGTAAAGTCCACCGATGCAGGGATGATGAATATACCCTCGTTGGTGCCTACCCATATATCATTGTTCTGGTCTTGTGCTATGGTATAGATAGCAGCAGGTCTTATTGACTTGCCCTGCTGGTCCACCCATTCTTTGCGTGCCACCACCTTGTCATCCTGCGGGTTGGCGGGTGTACCGTTGTCCTGTAACAGAACCAAGTCCGGTCGTCTGCATACCGGTATCCATTTCCATGCAGCATTGCGTTTGTCCACCATTATCTCGCCTGTCGCGTTCAACGTAATACGTCCTCCGCCGTTGCTGTCATACAGATTGAACGAGTGCCATTGTCCATCGGGGGAAACTACATGCACATTCGATGCTTTGTCACTCATATTCAGTACCCACATATTGCCCTGCTCATCGTACATTGCTCCGTCGGTCCGTGTGAAGTAGTCGGGGTTTTCCGCAACAGCCGACCCTAACGGGCTATTCGCAGGCAGGTGCAACTTCACAGCCTGCTTCCCTTGCATTTCGAGCATACCTGTTCCGTAGGTGGTGATGAAATAGTGGTCTTTGTCTTTCGGGTCTTGTGCCACATTCATAAAGTCCAGCAACACATGATTGGTCATACCTACCAACTCGGCGTTGGATATGTTTGTCCAGCGGTTATCCTCGTAGTACATTATCAGTCCTTGACGGTTGAACTGTGATGCCCAACGTCCTCCCGAAAGTACATACAGCCTGTCTCCACAGAACCGCAACCGGTATGATATGTTGCTCTGTGGTCCTTCGGGGTGAAACTCCTGTGTGCTGCCTTCGGATACACGCACCAGCCCATTCGCCCGTGTTCCCAACCAGTACGTATTGCCGTCCTTCGCTATATCACATACAAAACCATAGTCCACAAACTTGCCCAACGAGTAATCCTCTTTTATCTCCCTTACATACGACTGTACCTGCGGCAGTCCGAACAGCCTATCCTCCACTTTGCACAACTTATATAGCGATGTACCCAACGAGTGCTTGACCCATGTACTATTCTCTAACGAATAGAGCAGACTGTCGTCCCGCAGCACGCATACGGTATGCCCCAGGCTCTCCATGCCCTGCAAAGCGGTTCCTCTCGGCAGCATCACCTGTTGCCAGTTCACAAAGTCGGCAAGGTTGTCCTCCAAGCGTGCCATATACAATGCCGTAGGGGTACATGCGTATATCGTATCCCCCACCAGTGCCAGGTACTTCACGTCCACTTCCGCGGCTTCGTTGCCGATATAGTATGTGTCCTGCACCTCTTGCCTTGCCATATCCAGTACCACGATGCCGAATGCCATGGCTATATACGCTTTGTCGCCTATCATCACCACATCGTTGGCAGCCTTGGTACCGCTCAGCGGCTTCAGGTACAGGTCTGCTATGTTGCTTATGTCTCCGCGCCTGTTCATAATGTCCCAATGACCGTTCTCATACATTATCAGCAGGGTACCCAGTGTCGGGTTGTAGCCGATATGGCTTATCCCCGAACTGCTCAGTCCCGTCAGCCGGTTGTGATAGGCTATCTCCTCGCTCTGCTTGTCCACCGAGAACAATGCTCCGCCCGACAGTGCGTACACACTGTTCCCCATCACTGCCACCTCGTCAATACTCGAATAGGCAAAGTGCGCGCGCCACTGATGCATACTGCCATACGTCCAGTTGTCCTCGGATGTGTCAATCAGATTGGTGCTGGTATCCGGTGACAACTTGTAGGACACCAAGCCTGCTCCCGTGCCGATATACATAATGTCGTGCCTGTCGTCATACGCCAACGACAATACTGCATTGCTTGGCATAGGTGTGTCGTCGCTGGTGTAGTGCGCCACTATCTGTGTGGCAGCGTCGTCCAATACATACACGCCTGCCGTCTGTGTGCCTATCCATACGTGTTTTCCACCGTCGAAAGCAAACGTATTTACTTGGTCGCTCTCCAGCAGGTTGGTGCCATCGGGCATACGTATGCGCAGCCGTCGGCATACAGGCGAGGTTAGGTAGTCGGCATCATGCTCTATAATCAACGGTCCTATGTCACTGCCCACCCAAATATCCCCATTCTCTGCCTGCGCCATCCCGTATAGCACTTCGGGCACTATAGGCTGATTGTCCTGGTCGTACCACTCCGAGCGGATAACACTCCTGTCATCCCCCGGGTCAAAGGGCGTCCCCCCGTCGTCCACCATTGCCAAGGCTATCCCTGCGCGGCAGGTCAACAGCCACTTACAATGCTCCCTGTAGTTGTCTGCTATCAGTCCACCTGGGGTGGTCATACGCCACGACGAGCCGTCGTCCTTGTACACTTTCAGTCCTCTCTGTCCGCCACCGTTGGGCAGGAATGCCACCAGCATCGTGTCAACAACACCTGCCACCGACACCCACAACCGCCCTTCATTGTCATACGCCGCACTGTTCACACGTGTATAATAATCAGGATTACCCGGAATGACTGCTCTCAATATACTATTGCCTGGTGTATAGTGTGCCACCAACTCCGTACCGCGGAACTCATACAAGCCTGTGCCGTAACTGGTTACAAAGAAGTGGTCTTCATCCTTCGGGTCCACGGCAATGTCCATAAAGTCCAATGCCGCCTTGCCCGTCTTGGCACGGATAGCCGACTGGGTGATGTTGGTCCACTGCTTGTTGTCGTACATCATCACATGCCCCGCCCTGCTATACTGCGATGCCCATCTGCCGCCTTGCACCACATACAGGCGTCCTCTGTCTGCCGTCATACGGTAAGGTACATTCACTTGCGGACCTTCGGGCAGGTAGTGCGTTTCTTCGCCTGTTACGGTCTTCCGATATACGCCTTGTGTGCCCTTCGCCATCCACACGTTGCCATTGGGTTCAGTAATGTTTTTCCCTTTGTCAGTATCGAACTGAACCGATACACGGTCGCGCTCCTGCCAGTAATGATAGTCCACTACATTGTCCTGCAGTGCGGCGCAATAGTATTTGTCCGCAGTCTTGGCATAGATACTGTCGCCTTGCAGCACCACATCCAGCACCTGCACTTCCGCTGCATTCTTGCCTATGTAGCAGGCATCTCTGAACTCATATCGCTCCAAGTCAAACAGCAATATGCCGAACTCCATACTCAGATACGCCTTGTCGTCCGCTATAGTTATATTGTTGCATTTCTTCGAGGAGGTCATCTTCTTGCTGTACAGGTCCGGCACATAGTGCATCCGTCCGTCGCGCAGAATGTCCATCCTGCCGTCCTCGTACATTATCAGCAGTTGTTTGCGCGCTTTGTCATAAGCAATACACGCCACCTGCGTGCCGTGCAGACCGTCACGGCTGTCGTATTTCGTCAGTGCCTCCGTGGTCTTGTTCACCGAGAATATCGCACCGTTTGCCAGAGCATACGTCTCATCTTCGGTCACGGCAATCTGCGCCACACTGTTGTATGCAAAGTGCGTCTCCCACCGGCTGCGTGCCGCACTTGCCGATACCGCTGCTGCCAGCAGCAACACGCCCCATACGCTACGTACTATCCCTTGTCTCTTCATACCTGATTCTTGCTTATTTCCGTATTTCTTTCAGCCCTTCCGCCAGCGCCCGCATGGCGCGTCCGCGGTGACTGATACTGTTTTTCTGCGCTTCTGTCAGGCAGGCGAAGGTCTTCCCGTACCCTTCGGGAACAAACAGCGGGTCATATCCGAAGCCGCCGTTTCCGCTCTCCTGTCCGGCTATGCTGCCGTTCACCACGCCTTCCATCTGCTGCTCCTGTCCGTCCGTTATCAGCGTCACCACTGTGCGAAACCGCGCTTTGCGGTTCGCCACACCTGCCAACTCCCGCAGGGCTTTCTGCCTGTTGTTCACATCATTGGCGGGCTCTCCCGCCCAACGCGCGGTATGCACTCCGGGCTTGCCGCCCAACGCCTCTATCTCCAGCCCCGTGTCGTCCGCAAACACGCCGTCTATATCCTCGCGCCCTGCCACAAATGCCCACACCGCACGTGCTTTTATTGCCGAGTTCTCCTCCAAGGTAGCCCCGGTCTCCTCTATATCCCCCTCAAAGCCCACATCCTTCAGGCTCACCACCTCGATGCCGCCCGGCACATCCTTTCCCTCGCTTGCAGCAGGAACTCCCAATATCTCACGCACTTCTTTCAGTTTGTGTGCGTTGTTTGATGCAAATACCAGTCTCATACTTCAATGCACATTATAACTCGCAAAGTTACTGAATTTTACGCAATTATCCAAATAATCACCCCGAATTGCAGGAGTTCCGACTTTTTTTCGTACTTTTGCAGCCGTAAACAACAACCGAATATGATGAGAAGATTTGTTTTTCTTTCCCTTCTGGCATTCTCTTGTGCTTGCCTTTCCGCCCAAACGCCTATCCTTGGCGAGTGGGTTACCGTCGATGATGCCACGGGCGAACAATGGGCGGTCGTTACTATCAGCCGTGCGAACAACGGGCTCTACTACGGCACCATCACCACCGTCCTCTACCAGACCGACAACCCCGAAGAACTCCTCTGTACGCAATGCAAGGGCGAAGACCATCGCCGCCCTATGGAGGGGCTTACTATCATCCGCGATATGAAACTGCAAGACGGCGAACTCCGTAGCGGGCACGTCCTTGACCCCAACAACGGCAAGTTCTACTACGGCAAGATTTACCTCGACAAGCAGGGCAATCTCGTCCTCCGCGGCTCATTGGACAAAGCAGGTTTCTTCGGTCGCAGCCAGACTTGGCTCCGAAAGAAGTAATCAAGAATTAAAAATTAAGAATTAAGATTTGTCTTCCGGTATTCCGATGGCGTGCAGTGGTGCCGTGCCGAGAATGCCCGATAGAACGTGGACTTGGACCCCGGCTTGTACCCTACCATCTCCGGTATCCTGTCAATGGTTACTGATGCATCGCGCAGCAGTTGCTCCGCATAGCCTATGCGCAAGTCGTTGATATACTGATGAAAATTCTTGCCTGTAACACGCGAGAGCATATTGGTAAACTGCGTGGTACCGATACCCATCTTCTCGCACAGCGTCAGGCGCGTGATGTCGTCCTGCGTATATAGTCTCTCGTCCTCGCACACCCGCTTGAGGTCTGCCGCAAAACGCTCCACGGCTTGCTGTTGCTGTGCCGCAACCGCTTCTGTCTCCTGCGCGTCCCCCTCACCGCTTGCCATTCTTAATTCTTCATTCTTAATTTTTAATTTTCCGCGCCCTTGGACAAGGGGAAATACCGGTTTGTCGTTCTCGTCGAACAGCACCTGCACATCCACCATCGGGTCTTTCCGCGCCCGCTCGAACACCACAATCATCTTATATATGCGTTGACACACGTCCGCCCACAGCACAAACGCCATCACATACACCAGTGCGAACAGCGACGTGTCCAACCTGTAGCAGCCTATCCAGCAGAATATCAGCCCTATGCCCTCGATACACGTGCGCCACATCCAACGCAGGTCGTGCCCCTCCAACGTACCGAAATGGTTTTGCAGAAAGCGGTCGTAGCGTATCCAACTGCGCCCCAGCAATACCGCAAACACCACCACATACCCAATCAGGTACACCAACTCCACGTAGAAGACAATGCGAAAGTCGCCCACTGCGCCGATGACCGCGAACAGCACAAATGGCACCACATGGAGTGCCACCAGCCGCATCGTAATCCTTCTGCGGCGGGTCAAATCCGTCAGCACCAATACGCACAGCGGCACGGTAATCATATCCAGCCGGAACAGGAGATGTTGCACGTAGGGCCGATAGAATATCTCGGGCCACCACACCAACTCGGCATAGAAACTGCCCACGATTTGCCATATCATCAGTGCCCCCATCAGCCGTCTCCGCCGCGTGGCGGTATGCGAGGACAGCGTGTCATCGTCGTCCGCCAGAAAGCGGTACGCCCAATACATATAGAGGAACAGCAATCCCCCACGGCACAAATCATTGATATGTGGTTGTATATACTCGAACATGGCTCAGACAGGCTTCAAACAACTACGCCCTTTTGCACCGCAAAGTTACTCTTTTCCACGTACATACACAAATCCTTTGCACATAACACGATGACCGCAGCAACAAGCAATGGCATTGGAAGCAACGCGCAATCGCTCCTATCACCTCTTGATTGGATAGGGAAAACTTCGGGTTAAGAGTATGAAATTAGTATGTGATTAGTATGTGATTAGTATGTGATTA
>SAMEA104315439__coassemble_167_pt1 | contig 36596 bp, 34 predicted proteins | sample SAMEA104315439__metabat2_low_PE_016 | metagenome-assembled genome bin SAMEA104315439 (sample SAMEA104315439) | gut metagenome | biome: Monkey gut; feature: monkey-associated habitat; material: faeces | place: China | collected 2013 | reverse complement strand
AAAATATACGTTTTTTTAGGATAAAACATTTGGAGATGAACATAAAAAGCAAAACTTTTACGCGGACAACACGTCCGCGTTGTTAATAGTATATGTCAGTATCTATTTATAAGATAGATAGTTACAAAAGAAAAGTAACAATAAGTGACAGAAAGTAACAAAGAGTGACGGAAAGTGACAAATAACGCCAAATAGCGACAGAAAGTGACGGAAAGTAACAGAAACGCTCAACGGGTTCTGCGTTTGTAGTACCTTTGCAGTGTGATTCAAAGTGTTGAATCCGGTAGGCTGCAGACGTAAGCAGCCCGTGGTCTTTGACGTATGAATACTGCCCGTGAGGGTGGTGGAGGGAGCCGTCGGCTCTCTCGGCGGGGGCAAAGGTGCCTCCGCGAAAAGAGACTTATTAGGTGTTGCTATCGGGTGTTGTAAGTCGCATAGGATACACTGACGACGCGAGCCGATAAGGACCGAGTACGGTCAGTTGTGCGCCCAGCCGAGGGCGAAGACACTGATGCGGGAGCCACGAATGGGGGTGAGCATACGCATACAGGACAGCATGGTGGCACCCGAGGTGATGACGTCGTCCACGAGGAGGATATGGCGGTTCTTCCACTCTTCGGGGTGACTGACAGCGAAGATGTCGCGGACATTACTCATGCGGTGGGAGAGGGCGGAGCGGGATTGATGCGGGTTGTTCTTGGTGCGCACAAGGTGCTGATTGTCAACGGGTATGTGCGTAATAGCAGAGAGCCCGCGGCATATATATTCCGCTTGGTTGAAACCGCGCTGGCGGAAACGCTTGGGGTGCAGCGGAACAGGGACCAAGAAGTCTATATCCTCCAAGAGGGCGGAGTCGATAAACTCACGGGCTGCCTCACGACCTAACGTCTCGAAGATTTCAGGACGCGGGTGAGGACCGAACTTGCCATGTTCGATGAGTTGGCGTAAGACCTTGCCACGACGGCGATTGTAGTAGGAGAAGGCGGCTCCACGCACGTAGTGAATGGCATGTCCGTAGTCCTTGATGAGGTCGGCAAAGAGCATGTCAATGCCGTTGTCCGGTAATGAAGCGTGCTCCGTGCGGGGCAGGGCGTCCATACACTCGCGGCATATCACCTCTTCGGAAGACAGCAACTTCCGCTCACAAGCGGGGCAACAAGCGGGAAAGAGTACCTCTGCTATCGCCTCTGCACATTTGGATAGGAGCGGTACAGGCATCTACTTCTGCTTCAGCCATGCGATAATGGCTTTGCGGTTCTCCACAAGGGCAGCCACAAGGAGTCCTAACAACCAACCTATTACGAGGGCAATAACGGTACATTTGAAGTATCCGTTCACCGCACGGGGCTCCACCGTAAAGTGTGACTGCAGGACTACGGGGGCTGTGCAAAGTACCATGCGTTGGTCAGCCTGGTGGAGCATACCCATCTCGGTGTAGATATCCTCCAGGAAGAGTTTCATCTCACGACGGCCCATAACCATTCCCCCTTCCCATGGGCTGAACTGTATCTGTTGGGCAGCGTTCTGCGCGAAATAGAAACAAGAGGTCAGGCTATCGAGTTTCTCGAGTTGGTCGTGGTGGAAACGGGTCTCGCGCTCAAGGTTGCTGCGATAGACGGAGTAGAGTTGAGTAATGTACGGGCGCGAATTGAGGTAACGCAGGATACCTTCCTCGATGGCAGGCACGTTGTTCGGGTTCTTGGTGCGGAACTGCAGAGCAAGCATATAGGGCATGTGAACGAGGTTGGTGTCCATGCGGGTGACCTTGTTCTTGTAGTCAATGTAGTCCACAAGGCTGTCTCCCAGGCAGTCAATCACATCGAAAGTCTTGAAGTGCGATGCCGAATGGGCAATATCAGGACTCACCCCCAACATGGCGGGTAGATTCTGCTTCTCGGAAAGGCGGTGAGACTTGCCCAAAGCCATGTACTCGTTGCGGACAATATCGTTGGTTACACCATTGAGGGTGGCAATGGCGTTGACCTTGTACATGCGATTGGCGGGGCGGGCATAGTAGAGCCCAAGGGCTATGCAGGCGGCAACTACGATAAGCACTATCCACCATTGGCGGAAAGTGAGGCGCAGCATGCGCGCACAGAGTTGCCAAAGCCACATAAAGCACCTGCCAATCCACTGAAAGAATGCGCGGCAGAGGTCAAAGAGGTTCATTTCTCGCTGTTGTTCCATGTCTATTCTGTTGTTTGTCTATTTCTGTACATTTATAATAAGGTGTATATTAGTTGCGCCCACGCATCCAACTGGGTCTCCAACCTCCGTGCGTATTTTGGGCAGAGGTAGTGCGTGCGGCGTCAGGACGAGGCGGTTCGGGATGTGTGGAGCCTTGTGCGGGAGGAACAGGCTGGTCGTCCTCTTCCAAAGATATGGTGATGTCGTTGCTGTCTTGGTCGGCAGGACGCGAGGGCTCTACAACAGGTGTTTCTTCTTCGGGCAGGGGTTGCTCTTCCTCCTTGGGCTGTGGTTGCTCAGGTTGCGTCTCCTCTTTCTTGTAATAGTCGTCGATGTCGTCCAAACCGGGGATATCCGATACTTCGTAACCTGTGGCAATGATGGTAACGCGCACATTCTCACCGAGTGTATCATCCACCGAGATACCCCACTGCACTTCCACTTCCTCGCCCACTTCCTGAATGAACTGATAAATCTGGTCATTCTCCTCCATGATGATAGCGTGCTCGCGCGAGCAGTAAATCTGCAGGAGTACGCGGCTGGCGCCCTTCACATCGCTGTTAATCAGCGGCGAGTGCAGTGCCTCGTGGATTGCCTGTGTGATACGGTTTTCGCCACTTGCGGTACCGACACTCATAATGGCAACATTACCGTTCTTGAGGGTATTGTACACGTCGGCGAAGTCGGTGTTGATATACCCCGGCACGGTGATAATCTCTGCCACTGCCCGTGCGGCATTAGCCACCACGTCGTCGGACTTGGAAAAGGCGTTGAGCATATTGAGGTCAGGATATATCTGGCGCAGTTTCTCGTTGTTAATCACAAGGATAGCGTCCACCTGTTCTGCCAGTTGTGCCACACCGGTCATCGCCTTGCGTATCTTCTTCTTGCCCTCGAAGGCAAAGGGAATGGTCACGATGCCAACGGTAAGAATATCCATCTCCTTGGCGACCTCTGCCACAATCGCCGAGGCACCTGTACCTGTGCCACCGCCCATACCTGCGGTAAGGAAGAGCATCTTGGTGCCATCATTAAGCGCCTCGTGTATGCGGTCACGGTTCTGCTCGGCGTACTCTTGCGCAACCTCAGGCTTGCCGCCTGCACCGAGTCCGGGACCCAGTTGCAGTTTGGCAGGCACGCTACTGCGCCCGAGAGCCTGTTTGTCGGTATTGCAAACGAGGAAAGTGACGTCTTTGATGCCTTGCGCATAGAGGTAGTTGACCGCATTGCAACCGCCGCCGCCTACACCCATCACCTTGATGATAGCGTCCTGCGCGAGGTCGAGGTCAATTGTGTTGATTACATCGTACATATAATTCGTATTTACGTTGTTGCTAATTTAGTAGTTGTCGTTCTGACCGGAAAAGATATCCAAGGTGCCATCTTTGATTTTGTCAAGCAAGCCCTTCTTAGGCGTATGAACAGGTGCTTCAGGATGGTTGGCACGGTAGTTGGCACCGAGGAGCAAAGTACCCACAAGCGATGAATAGACGGGTGCGCACATATCGTCAGAGGTGTCGGGAGTAAGGAACATCGCGTGCGAACCGTACATCACGGGGATGGCGGTCTTGGTCTGAATGTACTGCTCCACGCCCTGCAGCATAGAGGCACCGCCTGTGATATAGAGTACGCCGATGCGGTCTTCGTAGGTATGCAGGATTTCCATCAGGGGGGCTAATATCCTGTCCAACCCCGCGGCAATGACGGCAGCCACTTCGCGGGTGTCCATAACGATTTCCTGCCCCCTTATGGATGACGGTATGCGCATACGGTAGTTGTTCTCCACCATATCGGGCGAGGCAAAGCCGTAACTGCATTTGAGTTTCTCTGCGTAGGGCAGCGTCATGCCTTGAGCCTCTATGTTGCGCGAGATGTCGTATCCGCCTTGCGGTACGACCTTGTTGCAAAGATACTGGTTGCCTTTGTATATGGTAAGGGTGGTGGTCTGTGCACCCATATCAAGAATGGCACAGCCACGTGGCAGGTCTTCGTCAGCAGCCAATGCGCAAAGCAGCGCATCGGGACGGACATAGATATGCTCGAGGTGCTTGGTGGAACGGTCGAAACTGTCCAAGACTTTCTGCTCCAATTCGCGCAGCCCGACAAAGGCTGTGAAATGGGTCTCCACGAGTGCGGCACGCTGTTCGGGTGCAGGTATGTCGTCCTGCTCTTTGCCGTCGAGAACGAAATAGGTGGGTATGAGGTCAAGCACTGCCACGGTAGGGTTGTTTGCCTCTATCTTCTGCTTGCACTCCGCCTCCATCTCATCGAGGAGTTCTTGCGACACTTCGCGCTTGCGCACCTGGTCGCGCTTGGAGAATACGTCCACAATCTGCATCGTCCGCCCACCGACACACACAAAGGCTGACGGCAGTGTCTCCGCCTTGATACGGTTGGCGAGCAACTTGAGTGTCTCGCTGATGGTAAAACCTGCGTTACTGCTGTTGTTGACAATGCCCCGTTCCACGCACGGAAACTTGCCCGAAGCCTCCACGCCCAAGATACGCAGCATACCGTTGTCGGTATATTCCGCTGCCATTGCACGTACAGAGTCGCTGCCGAGGTCGATAGCCACGAGCGGGGTGGATTGTAGTGATTGTTGCTTTTTCTTTGCCATGCGTTGAGGTTGATTATTTGCGTCCCACCACTTGCCCCGTGAAACGCAGGTCGTATTCGCTGTATTCGGGGTAGCCTATCTGGTCGAAACCGCGGGTATAGAGTTTCTGTAACTTGTTCATTTTCTGCGGATAATCATCCAGTCCGCCAAGCAATATGCGTGTGGGCATATCGCGTTGTGTGAGTACGATATGACGTGGATTATAGACCTGCACACGCCGGATGCGGGTGTTCCAATAGTCGTTATGGGCAAGCCACTGCGCCATATCGAAGTATTCCTCTGTAGCCGCACGTCTGCTGACAGCCCCTTCGAGCGTCAATACATCCACCTTTACAGAGGCCCGCAAAGGCATAATCTTGCGATCGCTGTCCACATAGTAGCAACCGTCATTCGCCACCACGTAGATAACGGGCACACGCTGCGTAACCTCCACATACACAGCATTTTGCGGCGACTTGTAGCACTCTGCGGTGCGGATAAGGTCATGCTGGAGCAGGCATTGCTCTATGGCAGCGCAGTCAATCCCGTCCATAGGCTTGCCCTGCAACTCAAAACCCGCGCGGGTGAGGTATGTCCGCAGTTCCTCGGCGGTAACAAACCCGCGTGCTGTGCTGTCCTGTACCTCTATATACACATGCGCGCAAGGAGCATCAGCGGGGCGGTGCGAGGTCCACACACCTGCCACCAGACCATACGCAATGCCGATGACGGCAAAGACAGAGAATACTATGTTGCGCGCTTTCCTACTCATTGCAGGGCTTTTGTTATCTCGGGTACCAATCGGTCTATGTCACCCGCCCCGAGGGTAATAACGGCACAAGGCTGCCCCTGTGCTGTACATTCGCGGGTACGTGCGGCAAGGTAACCCACCAGTTGCTCTTTGCTTACGAGTGCCTTGGCGCATGTTATCTTGCTGTATAGCAGTTCGCTTGTTACCCCCTTGATGGGTTCCTCGCGGGCAGGATAGATAGGCAACAGCACTACCTCGTCCAATGCGCTGAGTACCCGTGCAAAATCATCGGCAAAGTCCCGTGTACGGGTATAGAGGTGCGGCTGGAAGACCCCAATCAGGTGCCGCTCGGGGTATAACCGGCGCACGGACTCGATACTTGCACGCAACTCGGTGGGGTGGTGTGCGTAATCGTCAATATAGGCCACTTGCGGGGTGTTGATATGCACATTGAAACGCCTGTACACACCGCGGTAGGTGGATAATCCCGCACGCAACTCGTCATCGGTAGCACCTGACAAGTGCGCAACGGCCATAGCCGCAACGCTGTTCTCTATGTTCACCCACACGGGTACACCTAACTGCATATCCGTCAGCGTATTATCAGGCATATGGTAGTCAAATACTATCTGCCCGTCCATAACACGAATATGGTCGGCATAGAAGTCTGCCTGTTCGTCCACAGCGTAGGTATATACGTGTTTTGCCCCTGCTGCCCCCAATGCGGGAATGGCATCCAGCACACTTTTCTTCACCACCAATGACTCCTGTATCAGCGAGGCATAGTGCACGAAACTGTCCATATATGCCAACGGCGTACCGTATATGTCCAAGTGGTCGGGGTCCACGCTTGTGATAACCGACATACAGGGTGCCAAATGGTGGAACGAGCGGTCGTATTCGTCGGCCTCCACCACCACCAAATCGCTATGACTGTCCAACAGAAGGTTGCTGTGGTAGTTGTTGGATATACCCCCCAGAAAAGCATTGGCACCCACATGCGAACCGTGCAGGATATGCGCCAATATGGTAGAAGTGGTGGTCTTCCCGTGGGTCCCCGCCACGCAGAGTGCCCGCATGGTGCGTGTCACCAGTCCCAATGTCTCCGCGCGTTTCTGAATGGTAAAACGGTGCTCGCGGAAGTATTGATAGACAGGTTCATCGCTTGGCACCGCAGGGGTGCGAACCACAATGGTATCGTCAGGGGAAGGTCGTGCAACCGCCTCTATGTCATCGCTATACTGCACTTGTATGCCTTCTGCTTCCAACTCACGTGTCAAAAGCGAAGGCGTGCGGTCATAGCCCATGACGTGCTTGCCCTGCGCCGCGAAATACCGTGCCAAGGCACTCATGCCAATGCCTCCGATGCCGAGGAAATAGAAGGTATGTATTGTATTGCTATCTGTCATAGTTGCCCTTTTCGTCAATCATAATCGCCTGCAAACCTATCCGCCGTACGTTTCATTGGAAGGTACAGCGGACATCAAGCCTGCAAAGTTACACATTCTTTTTGAGATATGCAACCCCGTTGCACAAAAACCTGTGCAACCTGCTCTGTGGGTTATGAAGTTGTTACTGCTTCTTGAATTCCAAGGCTACGCTCATGCCACCGGCATTGACAGGAACTTGCACAGAAGTGGCAGATGTTGCCTGAAACACTACCGAGAAACCTGCTACATTTTCCATTTCGGTCTCTGTGTCGTCCGTTCCGGAAAAGGCTATATCTACGCTATCCATCTCAAAGGCGCCACGACCTGCATAGCGGCTATAGTATGCATGCCCATACACCGTACCTGTGGCAGGCATTTCCATATAGGCAGCCATTTGAGGTGGCATCTCATAGGTCATCTTGCACGAGTGGTCTTGTTGCACAACAGCCGTCAGTACTATACCATCTTGTACTCCTGCTTTCCACGTGCCTGCCATATCCACGGCATAGTCCTTGGCACGTGCCTGACGGGAGTAGGTGTACTCCTCATTCAATACTAAAGTGGTATAGTCTGTCGTAAAATCCATCGTTTCTTCTTCCCTATCAATGGATACAATGATAGTACCGCTTTTTGTTTTCGTATCAAAGGTCTTGATTACAGCACCATATCCGAAAGGTATGCCGTCTTCATCCGAATATAACGTGGCATGTGCTACACCATCGGCCGCCTTGTCAGGATATATCAGCAGATATGAAGTATTGCCGTCGGAGGATGTGGCTTTCCAGTTACCTTCTAAACCGCCATTGTTTTCATCTTCGGGGTCTTCTGGTTCTTCGGGCTTCACCCCACGATACATTTCTACATCACCCTCTTTGGCAAAGGACACCATAATCACGGTGTCATTCTTGGCTTGTACCGGCAGATGTTGACCTTCTCCACGCAGAAAACCTTCTCCGTTGGAGGGATAATAGGTCAGTTCCATAATGTCCGTATCGTCAGGAGTGCCATGGCTGTAGTGCGTCAGTGTGGCTGATTTCGGTTCGATGGGAGACATCCTTTTCGGTCCGTTCTTCTGCGTGGTATTTTGTTGCTCGGACTCTCTGTTCACCTCCAATGCATACCAACTGTTGGTTGCATCAGGCTTGCTTGCCCAGTAGCCATAGAGGTTACCAGGATAGGTGGTTTTCCCTGTTGTGTTGTCGCATCCTGTCAATACGATTAACATTGCTGCCAAAGCAGTTAATAAGAATGACTTCTTCATATTCGTTTGTTTCTATTCTTAAAGATGATAATTTTTGAGGGACAAACACACTATTCGTTGAGCAATATGGCGGTATGACACGCCACAACCCCTGCCGTCTCTGTGCGCAGACGTGAATTGCCCAGACTGACAGGGCGGAAACCCTCTGCCAAAGCGTGTTGTACTTCTTGTTCTGAGAAGTCGCCTTCGGGACCTATCAGCACCAATACATCGTGCCCGCGGACAATCAAATCTTTCAGCAGCCGTTTGTCTTCTTTGTAGCAATGGGCGATGAATTTGTCCGTATCCGTGTGCTTGCCACGCGCATATTCTTGCACAAATGTCTCATAGTCTGTCAGTTCGTGCAGCGTAGGCAGATAAGGGGTCAGCGATTGTTTGGCGGCAGACAGGATTATCTTCTCCAATCGGTCTGTGCGTAGGGTCTTGCGCTCGGAAAATCGGCATAGCAGCGGTGTTATCTCGTCAATCCCTATCTCCGTGCACTTCTCCACCATCCATTCCAGACGCTCCACGTTCTTGGTGGGCGCAATGGCTATATGGAGATGGAAAGGGTGCGACTTCTGTTGCTTTTCTTGGCTGATAATCTCAAACTCGCAATGCTTCGGGTGCGGATTCGTAATACGCGCCGTATAGGTAGTCCCTCGCCCGTCGGTGAGCAGGATGGTGTCTCCCCTGTCGTAACGCAGCACACGCACACAATGACCCGATTCCTCTTCCGGGAGGCAATGCGAAGTATCTATATCAGGAGTATAAAAGAGGTACATGGATTCTACAACTCGCTTTCTTTCATACGTTCCGCATTCTCTGCCACTTGGAGAGCATCTATCACCCCTTGGATGTCGCCGTCCATAAAGGCTTGCAGGTTATAGACCGTGTAGCCGATACGGTGGTCGGTGATACGCCCTTGCGGGTAGTTGTAGGTGCGAATCTTGGCACTGCGGTCACCTGTGGAGACCATGGTCTTGCGCCTTGCGGCGATGTCGTCGATGTACTTCTGATGCTCCTTGTCGTATATCTGCGTGCGCAGGCGCGCGAGCGCGCGTTCCTTGTTCTTGGGCTGGTCACGGGTTTCCGTACACTCGATGAGTATTTCCTGTACCTCGCCCGTATTCGGGTTCTTCCAGTTGTAACGCAACCGGACACCCGACTCCACCTTGTTCACATTCTGTCCGCCGGCACCGCCCGAACGGAAGGTTTCCCATTTGATTTCGCCCTCGTTGATATGCACTTCAAATTCGTCTGCCTCGGGCAATACTGCCACGGTGGCTGCCGAAGTGTGCACACGCCCTTGCGTCTCGGTGGCAGGCACACGCTGCACACGGTGCACACCGCTCTCGTACTTGAGCGTACCATACACGTTTTGCCCTGTCACATTGAAGATTATCTCTTTGTAGCCGCCTACGGCACCTTCCGAGAATGATGAAACCGTATATTTGAAGCCGTGGAGTTCGAAGTACTTGGTGTACATGCGGAAGAGGTCGCCGGCAAACAATGCCGCTTCGTCACCCCCGGTACCGCCACGGATTTCCATTACGACATTCTTGCTGTCCTCCGGGTCTTGGGGCAGGAGCATGAGTTTCACCTCTTCTTCAAGGGCGGGTATCTGCGGTTCGATGGCATCTATTTCGGCACGCGCCATCTCTTTGAGTTCCTGGTCTGACTCGTTGAAGAAGATTTGCTTCGCCTCCTCAAGGTTGGCAAGGGCGGTCTTGTACTTTTCTGCCGAAGACAGTACACGCTCCAGGTCGTGATATTCGCGGTTGAGGCGCACATAGCGCGCTTGGTCGGCAATCACGGCGGGGTCCGTGATGAGCAGACTCACTTCGTGGAACTTGGCTTCAAGCCCTTCTATCTTATCTAATATATCCATAAATTCTTACTTCTTCACTTTCAATTCTTCATTCTTGTCCACCTCTCGCCAATACTCGTCGGTAGGATTGCCGCCCTCCGCTGCCATCTTCAGGTTCTGCATAAACCGCTCCACGCGCCAGTCGATGGTCTCGCTATAGACCTTGCGGGATATGAATATGCGGAAGAACCAACCGAACTTTATATGCACATCAATCGACATATTGGCGGTGCTGTCACTCGTCGGCAACACGTGGAAGTTCCCCCACGCTTCTTTGAGGATAGCCCCGGAGTAGTAAATATCTACCCGTATGTCACGGCGGTTACCCGCCATGGTATCGGTCACAAGGCTCTCAATGACGGCATCCTTGAACTGCGGCTTGCCGTTGACGAGTATATCAAACAGCAATCGGCTGTAGTGTGTCTCGGGATTGTATTCCGATTCCTTCCAAATGAGATAGATGGCGTTTTTGCTGTCGTCTGTTTGCTCACCCGTACCCGCAAACGCCCACGGAGAGAGCAGTTTAGGATCGGTTTGGAGTTGGTGTATCAGCGTATCAATCACTGCATTGCATGCCTCTGCGTTGGCATTGACCTCCACCGGGCATTCGGTATGGAACGTACTTTGTGAGTACGTTGTCAGCATGGCTAACAAAACGAACAATAATTTCATAATTAATCCTCAATCCGTAGTTGAACCAAACATACAATTCTTAATCTTTCATTTTTAATTCTTCATTCTTCAGTTGGTTGCATTGAGCAGTTTTTCCATATTCTGCTCACGGTGAATGAGTTGCACCTCGACGCCGAACTTCTTGTTGATGTGCTCCGCCATCTTCTCAGCCGCATACACCGAGCGGTGTTGCCCGCCCGTGCAGCCAAACGACACCATCAGGTTTTGGAAGCCGCGGTCCATATAGCGCTTCACGCTGAAGTCCACCAACTGATATGCCTGCTCCAGGAATGGCGTTATCTCGCCGTCCTCTTCGAGGAATTGAATGACGGGCTCGTCCATGCCTGTGAAGAAGTTATACCGCTCATACTTGCCGGGATTGTTCACCGCACGGCAGTCGAACACAAAGCCTCCCCCGTTGCCGCTGCTGTCGGCGGGAATGCCTTTCTTGTACGAGAAACTGTACACTCGTACCACAAGCGGTTTGCGTACACCGACCTCCTTGAACTGTTTCATCTCGGTCATGTTCTGCAGCACCTCAATCAGATACGGGTAATCATCGCTTGCATATTTCAGTAGTTCGCGCAGGTTCTCAATGGCAAACGGGATGGACTGCAGGAAGTGCGGCTTTTTCTCGAAGTAACCGCGGAAACCGTATGCACCAAGCACCTGCATCGTGCGGAATAGGACGAAGTGCTTGAGCGTATCGTAAAACTCATCCTTGTTGATAGGCATGTACTGCTGCAAGGCATCCAAATAGACTTCTATCAGTTCCTCACGCAAATCGGGATGGAAATTCGCCTTTGCCTGCCACAAGAACGATGCCACATCATAGTACACCGGTCCGCGTCTTCCGCCCTGGAAATCAATAAAGTAAGGCACTTCTTCGCCATCGGCCTCGGTATGCACCATCACATTGCGCGACTGGAAATCGCGGTACATAAAGGCATTCATGCGGTTCTGCAAGAGGATGTAGGCGAGGCGTTCAAACTCGTTTTCCAATTTGTCTTCCTGAAAGTCAAGCCCGGTGGCCTTGAGGAAACAGTATTTGAAATAGTTGAGATCCCACAGGATAGAGCGCAGGTTAAATTCGGGTTGCGGGTAGCATTGGTTGAAGTCGAAATCCTGAGCCCCAACCACTTGGAACTTCGCCAGCGCCCGCATGGTACGGCGTAGCATCTCCTTTTCTTTGGCGCTGAAGACCCCTGTCTTGCGTCCCTCGGCTATGTAGTCAAACAGCAGCGTATTGCCCAAGTCCTGTTGCACATAGTTCATCTCATCGTCGCTCACCGCCAGCACTCGCGGTACGTTGAGTCCCTGCTCCAGAAAGTGCTGCGCCATGTAGAGGAAAGCGTGGTTCTCGTCATGAGATGTGCCCTGCACGCCGATGAGCGATGCCGTCTCGTCCTCACTGACGATGCGATAATACTTTCGGTTCGAGCCCGAAGCGGTTAATGCTGTCTGTTCACCGGCTTTCTTGCCGGTGGCCTCATAAAACAATACACTCAGTGACTTTGCCATACTCACTTCTGTTATATACCAGTATCAATTTTCCTGCAAAATTACACTTTTTCTTTGGTTTTTGCAAAACTGTCTTTTTTATGATGCTAAATGATTTGCAGCGAGTAATAAGTGAATATATTTTTGTGGAAGATAGACTTAGAGAATTTTTATGGAATTGCATATTATAAATTAATGCTTATTTTCTGTGCCTATTGTCCGTATCGCTGATTTTGTGTAATTTTGCTGCCTGTAAAGTCTAATCACACGTGAAAAGGATATAGGATAGAATATGATCACATTTCTTGTAGCATTAGTGGCATTGGTGCTCGGATTTTTGGTCTATGGCACCTTGGTGGAGCGCCTGTTTGGCATTGATACACAGGCGAAAACACCCGCACTCACAAAGACAGACGGCGTGGACTATGTCCCTATGAAACCGTGGAGGATATTCCTCGTTCAATTCCTCAATATCGCAGGCTTGGGACCAATATTCGGTGCCATTATGGGCATATTCTATGGTCCTGCGGCATTCCTGTGGATAGTGTTCGGAACTATCTTTGCCGGCGGTGTGCATGACTACCTCAGCGGAATGATGTCCGTTCGGAAAGGTGGCGCGTCGCTGCCCGATATTATAGGCAGTGAACTCGGGAATGGTATCAAACTCTTTATGCGCGTGTTGTCGCTGGTGTTGCTTATCCTGCTGACAACCACGTTCTTGAGTGGTCCTGCCACTTTACTGCAGGGCTTGGCGGCTTTGGGTACCATGACTTTTCGGGCGCACTTGATTCCGATAGTGTGGGTGCTGATAATCTTTGCATATTACGTACTGGCGACCGTTCTACCCGTGGACAAACTGATAGGGCGTTTCTACCCCATCTTCGGAGCGGTGCTACTGTTTATGGGATTGGGCATTATGTTTGTGATGCTCGGTTGGCATAGCGGCGAGATGCCTGAACTGACGGACGGGCTGCACAACCGCCAAACCAACGGACTGCCGCTGTTTCCGATGATGTTTGTCAGCATAGCCTGCGGGGCTATCTCGGGTTTCCATGGCACACAGTCGCCGCTTATGGCGCGGTGCATTACCAACGAGCGTCAGGGACGGTGGATATTCTATGGCGCAATGGTTGCCGAAGGTATTCTGGCACTTATCTGGGCGGCTGCCGCAGGTACGTTCTTCGCTGACCCAGAGCAAGGGCTATATGGCATAGATGGTTTGCAAGCCTTCGCCGCACAGCACCCCGGGGAAAACATAGCCGCATTGGTAGTGGACAGAATCTCGCGCTCATGGTTGGGCACGGTGGGCGGTATCCTTGCCATTATCGGTGTGATTGCCGCGCCTATCACTTCGGGCGACACCGCGCTGCGTAGTGCGCGCCTTATCGTGGCTGATTTCCTGCACCTCGACCAACGTCCCGTAAAGCATCGCCTGATGATTGCTATCCCGCTGTTTGTCTGCGTGTTCGGTATGGTATTCGTTGACTTTGATGTCGTTTGGCGATACTTTGCCTGGACCAATCAAACGCTGGCAGTATTCACGCTGTGGGCGGGAACCATCTTCCTTTGTAAGAACGCGCGCACGCGGGGGAAGGACAAGTTCAGTTTTGTGGTTGCCATGTTGCCTGCGCTGTTTATGACTATGGTTAGCGTCAGTTACATCTTCATTGCCCCTGAGGGTTTCCGATTTGCCAAGATGGGGCTCAGTTGGGTGGCTTATCTGATAGCCGCCGTTGTCACAATCGCTTGTCTGACAGGCTTTTGCATTTGGCACAAGAAACAGGATACACAACCCTTAACACGCTGATTTGTATGATAACTTCCGCCTCTTTTGTCGTGTCGAGTCCCGATGTGGTGTCGTGTCCGCAAAGCACGCTGCCCGAATATGCTTTCATTGGCCGGAGCAATGTGGGCAAGTCGAGCCTCATCAATATGCTGACCCATAACCCGCGTTTGGCAAAGACCAGTCAGAAACCGGGTAAGACGTTGCTTATCAACCATTTCATTATCAACGCCGACACGCCGCAAGCATGGCATTTGGTGGACCTGCCCGGTTACGGATATGCGCAGGCAGGTCAGAAACAACGTGAGAAACTGCGCGCGATGATTGAGCGATACTGCCTACTGCGACAGCCGTTGGTTAGTATGTTTGTACTCATTGACTGCCGCCACGAACCGCAACCTATTGACTTGCAGTTCATGGAGTGGCTCGGAGAGAATGAGATGCCGTTTGCTATCGTCTTTACGAAAGCAGACAAACTGAGCAAAAACCGTCTTATGCTCAATGTAGAGGCGTACCGCCGGAAGATGCTGGAGACATGGGTGGAATTGCCGCCGGTCTTCGTGACTTCTGCCGAAAAAGGAACAGGTGAAAGCGAACTGCTGGCGTATATTGAGGGGGTGAATAGGGAGTTAGAGAGTAGAGGTTAGGGAGTAGGGCACAGAGAGTTTATGATTTGGGACGATAACGAGGATATATGTGTGGTGCATTGTAAGGCAAAACGCCGAGTAGTGCAAGAGCAGTTAGATGCACTCCGTGAGGAACGGCGTCCATACCTGTTTCTGACCGATAAGATGCAGAATGTGAGCGAGTTGCGCCGCATCCTCGTACCCGTTACAATGTTGGAAGAAGAAGTCTACAAGACGGAAATATGCACCTATCTTGCTCGTAAAACAGGCGCAACGATTCTACTGCTGCGCGCGAATGACTATGGCAGTCATGCCCGTCAAAACACACAACGAATCATAACGCATATCCAAACCGTGGCAGAACACACGGGTAAACAACTACATTACACACAACTTGTCGCACAAAAGGACAGTTTTCGCCTCTACCAAGAGGCCGCCCGATGCCAAGACCTCAATCACCAGTTGCTACTCTTGACCGCCAGCCGCGAGTATGGTTTGGACGATTGGCTGTTTGGTCCGCCCGAGCGCTATGCCATACTGCATTCCCCCGTACCTGTCCTGCTTGTCAATCCCCGCGCCGACTTGTTTTCTCTGTGCGATTAATAATCGCTATTTTGGGGCAAAAAAAACAGCAGTCTTGCATATATCATAGAAATATAGTATCTTTGCGGGCTTTTTGTGGAAAAGGCAAACAAACAACCCGTAAATAATAAAAACATAATAGAATATGGCAACTTTACAAAAGATTAGAAACCATGGCGTTCTCCTACTTGTGATAGTGGGATTGGCTATGTTGGCGTTCATTATGGGCGACTTCATCAACTCGGGGAGCAGTTTCTTCAACCGCGGACGTGAGAATGTGGGCGAAATAGCAGGCCACAAGGTGCACTACACCGAGTATGAGACAGCCAAAGACCAACTGACCGAGGTCTATAAGATTGAGTCGGGGCGTACCGATATAGACGAGGAACTGAGCGCACAAATCCGCAATCAGGTTTGGCAGATGATGCTTATGGACTACACCCTACGCGAACAAGCCGACGAGATTGGCATGGACGTCACAGCCGAGGAACTCTCCAACCTCTGCATCGGTGAGAACCCCCACCAACTCATTCGCCAACGCCGCGCTTTCTACGACGAAACAGGCAACTTCAACCGCTTCGCGCTCATCAACTTCCTCAATTCCATCAACCAAGAGGCACAGGACGCTGAGCAAGCCGCCAACCTCAAACAGGCCAAGACCTATTGGATGTACTGGGAGAAGGCTGTACGCCTCACCTATATGCAGGAGAAGTACACCGCGCTCATCGGCAAGTTGGTGACTGCCAACAATTTGGATGCCAAATATGCTTTCGATGCCCGCCAGACAACCGTCGACGTGCAGTATGTGGAGCAACCCTATTATGCCGTCCCCGACTCCGTAGTCAAGGTAACCAACGGCGACCTCAAAAAACTCTATGCGCAGCACAAAGAGGAGTACAAGCAGACCCCTAACCGCACCATTGAGTATATCGGTTTTGCCATCGTTCCTTCCGAGGACGATTACGCCGAGGTAGAGCGCACGATGCGCAGTCTGGAGAATGACTTCCGTACCCGTCCTGATGTAGAAAACGTGGTAAACGGCAACTCCGACATCCTCTACGACGGTCGTGACTACTCCATTGAGACCATTCCCGCTGAATACAAGGACTTTGCATTTGGCAAGAACGCAAAGAAAGACGATTGCACCGACCTTGCTTTCGCGGACAATACCTATTCCATTGCACGCATTATGGACTGCGGCTACACCAAGTCCGACTCCGTACAACTCCGCCTGCTCGCCAACGGTGAAGGCACCGAGGACGTAGAATTGGGCTGGTTCCGCGCCAACGAGATACAGAAAAGCGTGGCTGACCCTGCTTTCAACGGCAAGAAAGGCGACAAGTTCACCGTTTCATCAGGCATGGGTGAACAGACTTTCCAAATCGTGGACAAGAGCACTCCCACTCCCAAAGTCAAACTGGCTATCCTCTCACGCACCGTAGGAGCAAGCAGCAAGACTTACAGCGTGCTCTACAACAAGGCTAAACAGTTCATCGTCAACAACGGCACCGAGGAGAAGTTCCGCACTGCCGCTGCCGAGGAAGGGCTCACCGTTACACCCGCTTACGCTTTGGACGCCAACGCTGACAAAGTGGCAGACCTCAAAAACAGCCGTCAGATTGTACGCTGGGCTTTCGAGGCTAAAGAAGGACAGGTGAGTGATGTCTTCGAGTGCAGCGACCGTTTCGTAGTGGCTATGCTGACCGAGACCCACGACGGCGAATACCGCACCTTGGACGATGTACGCGCTGAACTCACCGTAGAGACTACCAACAACAAGAAAGCCGAATACATCATCGCCCAACTCAAAAGCATAAATACCCTTGACGAGGCTGCCAAACTGTTCGACACCGACATCAAGACCGCTGACGCTGTATCCCTGTCGTCCTACCGCTTCGGCTCCGCAGGTATGGAACCCGCTGTCATCGGTACCGCACTCGCTATGGCGGACAACAGCGTTTCCGCTCCCGTCAAAGGCAATATGGGCGTCTATATGCTCCAAATCGGACAGAAGCACACCGCTTCCGGTGAACTCAATGCACAGCAGGAGATTAGCCAACTCAATATGCGCACCTCCTACTCACTCCCCTATCAGGCTATCAACCTCATGGAGCAACAGGCAAAAGTCGAGGACAACCGCGCAAGATTCCAATAAACAGGACAATACCGAGTGCCGATAATATCGGCATAGCATAAAAGGGCTGCCTGACAAGATAGGGTAGCCCTTTGTATTATATTGTTACGGGAAACGTAAGTTTAGGTAATAAGCAACATATCCGTATAAAAATACACGGCAATGTTTACCCAACACACAAAAGAGGCTGCCCTTGCACATTGAGCAGCCTCTTTCGTATTCAATCGTATCGGTATGTTCCGCCGGTGTAATATATCATAGGGTCGTCGTACCCCCTGCCACCATAAATGGCATGTCCCCTCATTGCAGAAACACTATACTGATATGTATATCCTATTTTTACATCATAGTCAACATACTCAGTGGTACTCTTGGTTACGTACCCTATAATATACTCATCTTCATTGCGAACCTTTTGCCCTTCGTAAGAACGCATGATTTGCCATCTGTCCACCGTTTGATAGTTATCCGGCAAATCCCAACCTATCCGGATAAAGCCGTCGCCCTCTTCTATGATACGCAGATTCCCCACATACGCAGGTCCGAGGTCATCGGGGTCAGTGGTACACGATGCCAAACACCCGCATAGAGCAACACAAGTCAACAATATCTTTAACGCTTTCATAATCAGAATCCGAGTACCTTGTTCAGTTCCTCATGCAGGTTTTGCCCTTTCTTCTCCAACTCCTCACGCACCGCATTGATGGCACTCTTCTTTGCCATCTCGCCGTTGTATGCCAAGCGGACCAGCACCTCTGTATTCTTGCTCTTGGTCATACGGTAGCAGTCCATCGCCACAATGGTGCGCCCGATGCTTTGCGAGATAAGATTCTTGCTTGCGGAAACCGTCTCCACAATAGAGGCTGCATCCTCTGCGGACAACTGACTGTTGGCAACCGTGTTCTCCACCAACGCCGTTACTTCGGTCTGTATCTGTGCGGCGATATTATCTGTTGCCAAAGCAATGGCTTGACGTTTTGCCGCATCGTATGTCTGCCCCACGGACGCAGCGTCCGCCATGATGTACTTGGGGAACGCATTCTCGTCGTACTCATACTGCATCACATAGCATTTCTCCAACTGCTTGTCCAATGGCAGCGCACCTGGCTTCACGTTCCAACCCTCTTTCTTGAGACGCTTTGCCTCTTTCTTAACGCTCCTGTCCACTTTGGCAGACAACTCCTGCTTTGCCATTTTGGTGATTGCCTGACGCTCTTTCCGTATCTCCTTGTACTCCGCTGCGCTCTGCGCGTAGGTGCAACTCATTGCTACGATTAGGGCTGTAGCCGCCAACAAAAGTTTCTTCATAATGTTGATATTTAATAGGTTATTAGTTAGAAACACAATGCCAAGCCTATGCCGTTCTGCGAACTTGTCAGGTTCAGCGTCATCGTGGTAGCACAACGCTTGTTGAATGTCTGATATGCATTATTGTAACGATGGTAACCAACAGGAAGTAAAACAAAAGCGGGAGCAGTGGCGGCACCACCAATTGTCATGAAAGATATACCTGCCGCGACGGCTCCATACTCACCAATGCATATTAGTGTTGTTCCCCCCGCAATCATTGCCAAACCAAGGCTGAACATTGTCCATCCTGCGACTTTGCATCTCTTACCGCTCATCATGCGTCTGTATGCTTCGGGGCAGTTGTTGTGCAGAAATCTGAGCAATTCCATGTCGCTGTTTATCTTCATATCCCCGTAACTATACAAGGGCATACCAAATGTCCTGCGTTCACCTTTCGAGTAGTGGACCAATTCTAAACCGCGAGACTGAATTGTTGGTTCTTCAACAACGTTAGGTGCAGGGCCGGCACTTGTGATAGTGGAAGTCGCTTGTGAGGAGAACATCCTTTTCGCCAATCCTTGACAACCTTCCAGTATGCTCTTTGCACTGGTTCCCATCACCATGTTATCCGACAGAGCCGTGCGCGCCGTCTCCACGTCCAGCACCTTGGCGGTTACAAACACGTTTTGCGCATCCACCAAAACGGCTTCTGCCACCAAGATGTAGTTGGCACCCGTCATCTCGCCCAATCGTTTGATTTGGTCGCTGCTGACCATACCTGTGCGCTGGAAATTCTGCTCGCCCATAATGGCGTCCATGTCGGTACGGTCGTACGCCTCATAGCCTTCGCTGTTGGTGATAGCCTTGGAGAGGTTAGCACGAATCATCAATTTAGTTGCGTAAGGAATGTTACCTCCCTTGTCAACCGTTTCCAAGATGGCAACGCGCAGCGTTTGTGCCGATACTGCTAACGAACATAGCAGCAAAACAAAAGTTAGAAATCTTTTTTTCATACATTTATCAGTTAAATTGTTGTATTATTGTTTGGCTTATCTGTGTTATCAGTTTTTTGTACGCCTCTTTCCCCGCTTCCTTGTCATTCATCGTATGCACGCCTTTCTGCACCAACTCCTCCTCATACACCCGCTTGCCCGTGGACTGTCTGTCAATAGTCACATCTGCCATGGCATTCACGGTATAGTTCGTCACATTGCCAAATGTGGCAACATTATACTCCTCCGTATAGGCATTAATCATCACCACCCAATCCGCCATATCGGGCTCGTCCACGAAATGGCAACCCGCCTTCGACAAATCGCCCTTCACCCCTTTCAATAGGGCAAGGAAATTGGCATCAAACAGCGTTGCCTGGCATTGAATGAATATCGCGTACCCGTCGTTCAACTCTTGGTACAAGGCACTAATCTGCTTGCGCAATGCCACGTAGTCATCTGCCGCAATATCCTCCTTACCCAGCGTGGCATCCACCGCTAGCATCGTACACTGCGTCTCCTCCACCACGGCATACTGCTCCTCCAGCGATGCCAACTTCTTTTTCGCCTCGCCCTTGTTGCCCTCGGCAGCGCGCTGTTTCGCCTCGTCCAGCACTATCTCTATTTTCGATAGCGCGGCTATCAACTGCTTCTGTAGTTTGCGCGCGAAGTCTTTCTTCTGGATGTACGCAAAAGCACACACCGTCTTTGCCTTGGCATCCGAATACACCTCCACGTTAATCCCTGGGATATTGCTAGCGCCCGCCGTCTGCCGCGAGGTGGAGTGGAACGTCTCCATCGTTTGCACATCGTCCGCACCATACACTCTGTTCAGCATCTCCGTATTCGTCTCCACATGCACGGACATACGTATCGACGACACCAACTCCGCCCGCGCCTGGTTTCGGGCACGGTTGTACGCATCTTCTATGTTCTCGCCGGCACGCACATCCGTAACGGCAAACCCCGTATAGTACTCTGTATTGCGGTACAGCAACTCCCGCTGCTCCGCATTCATCCATCTCGGTTCGTCGGCAAGGCAGCACAGAGACGACAACACTATCAACAAACAATATATCCGTTTCATATCACAGAACTTATAATTTACTTTTTACATAGACACAAAAAAAGCGTGGAACCTGTATTTTGCCGTTCCACGTTTTTGAGGCCTTCGCATTGCCTTTGCTAAATAGAACAGCAACCGAAGTCCACGCCGCATGTATGCTTACACAACACACACCCATCGTACACCATACCCCATGACAGGGGTACACGTACAACAAGGTACACGTGTGCTTATATACACACCCATAAACATTCATGGTCACATGCCCTGACTTAGCTAAATGAAAGTTGCGAAGTTCCAAAAACGTCAGAACAAGCGTCAAATGAACGCTCTAATATGTCATACAGGTCTTTCAACCTGCGGTCAAAAACACTTTTCCGACCTACCACCCGACTTGGAGACATATTCCCTCACGGCGTGGCTCTTGCGCTTTTACATCGCGCCCATAAGAACGCTTATTGTCATCTTATTCTGGGTTGACTGAAAAATATCTGAGTTTTCTGATAACCCCAATAAACGCTTCTATTTACTTTGCAACAGAGGAAATACTTGATACTCCTTTTTCTTATTGCGGTGCAAAAGTAGTGATAATTTTGCGGATAGCCAAAAGTTATTTATGATTTGCTCATTTTTCTGTACTTTTTATTGAAACGCGCATGGAAAAGCGTTGCCGCAAGGGTAAGACCGACAATAAAGCCCATCCATATACCTGCTGCGCCCATGCCCAACGGGAACGTGCATATCAGTCCCACACTCATACCTACCACGATGTAGGAGAAGAAGGCGATAATCATCGGCACTTTCACATCGGTTATGCCGCGCAGCATAGCTGCTCCCACAGCCTGCAAGCCGTCGGAATACTGGTATAGACCAGCAAAGATAAGCAGTTGCGATGTAATGGCAATCACCTCCGCGTCCTCGGTGAAGAGCAACGGAATATAGTGCCGCAGCCCTATCATCACCGCTGCACCGATGGTGTTCATCAGCAGTACGAGATGGATACTGGCATTGCTTGCCATACGAACTGCGGGCAGGTCGCCCTTGCCCAACTGGTGCGACACACGGATAGTGGTACCCGCACCGATACCCAGCGCCAGCATGAAGGTAAGATTGGATATTTGCGTAGCAATCTGATGTGCCGCAATAGCCTCCTTGCTAATCCACCCCACAATGACCACAGAGAGGGCGAAAATGAAGGTTTCACAGAAGGTCTGGCAGCCTATCGGGAAGCCTATCTTGGCGATGTGGCATACCTCGCGCCACGATGACAGGCGGCGGGAGAACAACTGCAGGTATCCGCGCCAGTTGTGGTGGAGTGCAATGACGGCAAACATGCAGATGGGCATGCCTACGCGCGAGACCAATGTGGCGATGCCTGCGCCCGTGGCACCCATGGCAGGCGCACCCCAATGCCCGTAGATAAATATCCAGTTGAGGAATATGTTCAACGCATTCATTGTCAGCACGATAATCATTGCCACCACCGTATTGCCCATGCCCTCAAGGAACTGCTTTTGCAGGCAGAAAAGCAGGTAGGGAATCAACGAAATGACAATAAGAATATAGTACGGACGCGCTACCGTTATCACCTCGGGGTCCTGCCCGAAATGCCCGAGCAGCGGGATACATACCGCCAGCAACAGGGTGGTAATCACACCGATTATCAGCGTGAAATACAATCCGTTTTGCAGCAGCGAGGCTATCTTGCGGCGTATCATGTCCCCCTTTTCGGGGCATTGCGACAATTTGCCGTCCTGCATACCGACAAGAGGAGTGAGCCCCATCAGTGACCCCGACGAGAAAATCATGATGGTGAAGAAGATGGCATTCGAAAAACTCACCGCCGCCAAATCCACGGTGGCATAATGCCCCACCATCATCGTATCGAACAATCCAACCAATGCACCGCCTATTTGGGTGAATATTACAGGAATAGCGACTTTTAAGTTACGCTTGTAGTAAGGAAGATACTCCTTGAATTTGTTGATTAACAGCATACATCATCATTGTACAAGTATTGACGACCACTATCCGTGCAGGTCAGTTTCGCACAATGCCAATATACACATCTCTATGAGTAAGAGGAACTATCTCCCTTCGGCACCCTCACGGTCCGTTCGGCTTTTGAGGCTCAACTCTTTGTTAGAGGAAGTCGGCACTGAGGTCTAATGCTACAAATTCTATGCCAAACGGCTAAAAATAATAGCAGTGGTAAACACCACGAAAAAACTGCTTGGCATTATAGCCAAACAGTTTCCTCCAATTGCACGATATATACTCGTGCAGAATCAATCTATGATGGGTTAGCCGATAAGTGCTTGGTACCCTGCAGCATTGAGCAAGGTATCCAACTCTGCGGGGTCGGAGATGCGAATCTTAATCATCCAGCCTTCACCGTAGGGGTCATTGTTGACCAATTCCGGTTGGTCGTTGATGGCGTCATTTACCTCCAAAACCTCACCTGCTACGGGCATATTCAAGTCACTGACGGTCTTAACAGCCTCAATAGAACCAAAGGTTTCGTCTTGCCCGATGGTCTCGCCTTGAGTGGTGATGTCAACGAACACGATTTCTCCTAATTCGGATTGTGCATAATCCGTAATGCCTACATAGGCAACTTCACCGTCCACACGAATCCACTCGTGGTCTTTCGTGTAACGCAAATCTGATGGGATATTCATATTATTAGATTTATAATTATTATTCCAATCACTTGTTCATATCGTCCCCGAGCATTGTCATAGCACAACGGAAACCGATGGTGCTGGCAGATTTGTCTTGCTCCAAGAACCGGCGTGTCGTCGGGTTGAGCCAGTAGATACGGTCATTCCACGAGCCTCCCTTATATACGCGTGCGTTTTTGCTGATACGTGGTACAAGGATATCTGTCGGGTCGTATTTGACAGCCGCTATTTGCTCTTCCGACAAACCTATAGTATCCAACGGATAGTCTGTATCGAAACGCGATTGTCTGTCACCGTCTTTGTAATCGCGCTTGTCATCCTCGGCAGCATACTCCACTTCAAGGCAACCTGTATCTGTCATAATATATTTGCCGTTGGCATCGCGTTTGGCGTGCGCATAGATATTACCACGGAAGGGGTTGTACTCGGTTACTTCCTCCGACGAGGTCTCACGATAGACATCCATTACCCATTCATTGACATTACCTGCCATATTGTACAGACCGAAATCATTGGGAGCAAAAGCATCTACGGGTGCGGTGAGCACATAGCCGTCATTGGCGGCACCGGCTACACCCATCATATCGCCTCGACTCCTGACAAAGTTTGCCATCATCTTGCCGCGGTTTCTCTTGCTGATGTCACGGGGTTGATAGCCTGACCACGGATATATACGTCCCTCCTCGGGCATTCCGTCCTCGTTGGAAACGGGTGCAAAAGCCGCATACTCCCACTCTGCTTCTGTCGGCAGACGGTAACCAATCAGCAGAATACCGTCTGCGCGGTTAATCTTACGCGGAGTTCCGTATGCGTCTGTGCGTGTCTTGCGCGCCATGGTCGGGTTGTATTGTGTGCCCCCTAAGTAGTATTTCTCTGTGTTGAACACAAACTGGTCACGCACCCACTCGTAAGGTAGGCGGTACATCGTTACCATCGGGTCAGTCATAATACCATTCTCGTCCTCTTCAGCCACCTCTTCTCCATCGTAGCCGTACAATTGGGCGATAGACAATGGCACCTCCACAGCCTCCTTGTCGTAAGCGGCATACTCAGGGTGCTCGTAGTTATTCTTCAAAAATTGGTCTGCCTCTTGCTCTGTCAGGTATGCGGAAGGGTTGAGCATTGCGTATGGCAGCAACTCGATAAACTGACCGCTTACCAATATCATCTCATTCACGCGGTCGGTACGCCACTGGCAATACGCCATAGCCTGATCCCACGATATACCCACTACAGGATAAAAACTGTATGCGGGGTGACGAAAATAATTCTCTACATAAGGTTCGTTGTATGCCAATTCATCGCGCCATACCGTCGTATCGGGCATAGCCGCGTTGATGATGGAACTTTTATACTGTCCGAATACTGTCTCCAACCAGCCGAGATACTCTTTCCATGCCATATTGGTTACTTCGTACTTGTCCATGTAAAACGAACTGACAGTCAGCGTCCTGCGCTCGCTGTTACGCGGGGCGGTTACGAACTCGTCCTGCTGACCTATAGTGAACGACCCGCCGGGGATTGCCACCATACCCACAGGAGACTGAGAGATATTGCCTTCGTATGCTTCGAAACGCGTTGTGTTCTTGTCAAAACTCTTCCAACCTGTTTGGAACGAAGTTTTGGTGTTTAACTCACGCGATGACGTTGAACAGCCCGCACTCACCAACACTGCCAATGTCAGAAAGGCGACCTTAGATACGGTTTTAAGTACGTTATTCATAAGTATGTAGAGTATAATCTTTGTATATGATTCAACTTTCAGCCCGCAAAGGTACAAAAAAAAAGTGAGTTGCTATAACTTTTCCCGCGAAAAAATGCAGAAAAAGTATTTTTTTCTTTGAAAGCCTGTATTTTTGATATTCCGCCGCGATGAAAAGTAGTGCGGGTGCGATATTTTTCGTACCTTTGCACTTGAAATGCAAAGTAGTATTTGTGTACATAACCGGCTGCTGGACCTGTCGGTGCCGCGCGTGATGGCGATAGTGAACATCACGCCCGATAGTTTCTATACCTCGTGCCGCTCCATGAGTGAAGACGAGGTACTCCGTTGTGCCGAAAAGGCAATAGAGGAGGGTGCGGACATACTGGACTTGGGGGCTTGCTCCACCCGTCCGGGCTCCACGCCCGTGGACACGGAAGGGGAATGGGCACGGCTCGAACCCGCCTTGAAGGCCATCCGGCAAAGGTGGGCGGATATACCCGTTTCCGTGGACACTTTCCGTGCTGAAGTAGCACGCCGGTCCATGGAGGAAGGGGCGGATATTATCAACGACGTGTATGGCGGAGACGCTGATAGTCAGATGTTTGACATCGTCAGCAAGTACCGCGCTCCTTATATTCTCACGCACGCGCGTGCGATTTCCACGGGCGATGACGGCTACGACCGCACCATGACGGACATCTTGGATTTCCTCCAATCGCGTACCGACGAACTGCATCGCCGTGGTGTGGCGGATGTGATTCTCGATCCGGGCTTCGGCTTTGGCAAGAACGTGGAGCAGAACTACAGCCTTCTGCGCCAACTGGATGTGCTGCAAACGCTCCATGCACCTGTGCTGGTGGGCGTATCGCACAAGTCGATGTTCTACCGCCCGATGGGGCTGACACCCGACGATGTGCTGCCTGCTACGATTGCGGCACACATGATTGCCCTTGAGAAAGGCGCGAATATCCTCCGCGTGCACGAGGTGGCACCTGCCAAACAGGCGATAGCCGTGTATCAATACACCTACCCAAACAAGGCGTAATCGATTCAATCACAGACTATTAACCATGCATATAGGGCTCAAAGACATAATTGATATCCTTTTGGTGGCTACCATTCTGTTTGGTATCTACCGCATTTTGCGCAGGTCGGGCGCCAGCAACCTCTTTTGGGGTATCTTGGCATTTATACTGGCGTGGTTGTTAGTCAGTTATGTCTTTGAACTGGAACTCACGGGTGCCCTCTTCGACCGCTTCATCAGCGTGGGTGCCATTGCTCTCATTGTGATATTTCAGGAGGAGATACGCTCATTCTTCTACCGCATCGGCGCGCGCTTCAACGTGGACCACATCCGCGACCAATTCTCCCACACCAAGCACCAGAAGGAGGCGCAGCAGCAGGTGAATCAAATCATTCTCGCCTGCTCGCACATGTCGGCAAGCAAAACAGGCGCACTCATCGTTATCACCAACCAGCAGGGGCTCAAAGAGTACGCCGATACCGGCGAGACGGTGGACGCCGTCATCTCGGCACGGATGATTGAGAATATCTTCTTCAAGAACACCCCCCTCCACGATGGTGCACTCATCATCTCGGGCAACCGCCTGCAATCGGCGGCGTGCATCCTGCCTGTCACCAAACGGCAGGACCTGCCCAAGCACTACGGACTGCGCCATCGTGCCGCACTCGGACTGGCGGAGAAGACCGATGCCCTCGCCATTGTGGTCTCCGAGGAGACGGGGCACATCTCCGTGGCACTTGGAAATGATATCCACACGGTGAGTATCAACGAGTTGGAGCACAACTACCTCGCACCCGCCATGGGCGTGGAGTACAACGACAAAGCAACTAAAAAACATAAACTACCCAAATAACTATGGCATTTCAACGTACTCTTGTAACTGCAGCCTTGCCCTATGCCAACGGTCCCGTGCATATCGGACACCTCGCAGGCGTATATGTACCCGCGGACATCTATGTCCGCTATCTCCGCCTGAAGGGCGAACCCGTGCTGTTTGTAGGCGGTAGCGACGAGCATGGCGTGCCCGTCACCATTCGCGCCCGCAAGGAGGGCATCACCACCCAGCAGGTGGTGGACCGCTACCACAAAATCATCAAAGACTCTTTCGAGGGCTTTGGTATCTCGTTTGATGTCTATTCGCGCACCACAAGCCCCACGCACCATCAGATGGCGTCGGACTTCTTCCGCAAACTATACGACAACGGCAAGTTTATCCAACAAACCACCGAGCAGTTCTACGACCCCGAGACCCAGGAGTTCCTCACCGACCGCAATATCCGTGGCGAGTGCCCACGTTGCCATGCGCAGGGGGCATACGGCGACCAGTGCGAGAAGTGCGGAGCCACCCTCTCGCCCGACGAACTTATCAACCCCTACAACGCCATCAACGGCAATCCGCTGACCAAACGCCCCACCACACACTGGTATCTGCCGCTCGACCAGTACCAGCAGTGGCTCGAGAAGTGGATTCTCGAAGACCACAAAGAGTGGCGCCCCAACGTCTATGGACAGTGCAAGTCGTGGCTGGACGGCGGTTTGCGCCCGCGTGCCGTGACGCGCGACCTCGATTGGGGTATCCCCGTGCCTGTAGAGGGTGCCGAAGGCAAAGTGCTCTATGTCTGGTTCGATGCGCCCATCGGTTATATCTCCAATACCAAGGAACTCTGCGATGCGCACCCCGAATACGGCAAATGGAAGACTTGGTGGAAAGACTCCTCCACGCGCCTCATTCATTTCATCGGCAAAGACAACATCGTCTTCCACTGCATCGTCTTCCCAGCCATGCTGAAAGCCGACGGCTCGTATATTCTTCCCGACAATGTCCCCGCCAACGAGTTCCTGAACCTCGAGGGCGACAAGATTTCCACTTCGCGCAACTGGGCGGTATGGCTCAACGAGTACCTTGTGGATTTCCCAGGGAAGCAGGACGTGCTGCGCTATGTGCTCACCGCCAATGCGCCCGAGACCAAGGACAACGACTTCACATGGGCAGATTTCCAAGCCCGCAACAACAACGAACTGGTGGCTATCTACGGCAATTTCGTCAACCGTGCACTTGTGCTGACCAACAAGTATTTCGGCGGCAAAGTGCCGGAGGCAGGCGAACTCAACGACTACGACCAAGCCACTATTGCCGACTTCCAAAATGTCAAGAACGAGTTGGAGCGTCTGCTCAACGACTTCCGCTTCCGTGACGCCCAAAAGGAGGCGATGAACCTCGCCCGCATCGGCAACAAGTACCTCGCCGACACCGAGCCTTGGAAACTCGCCAAAACCGACCTCAACCGCACGGCAACTATCCTTAATCTGGCACTACAAATCGCTGCTAATCTGTCGATTGCCTTCGAACCGTTCCTGCCGTTCTCGTCGGAAAAACTGCGCCGTATGCTCTCTATGGATGCCGCTGATTGGAGCCAACTCGGCAATATCAATCTGCTCCGCGAAGGACAGCAACTCGGCGAAGTGTCGCTCCTCTTCGAGAAGATTGAGGACGACGCCATTCAGGCCCAACTCGACCGTTTGGCACGCATCAAAGCCGAAAACGAGGCGGCTGCACAGGCGGAGGCTCTCCGCAACTGGCACCCCGCCGATATCAAGGCGGCCACCACGATTGACGACTTCGACAAAGTGGATATTCGCGTGGCTACCGTGCTTGATTGTCAGCCGGTTAAGAAGAGTGAACGCCTCCTGCAATTCCGTTTGGACGACGGTATGGGTGGGCGTACTATCTTGTCGGGTATCGCGCAGAGTTATCCCGACCCGTCCGTGTTGATTGGCAAGCAGGTTCTCTTTATTGCTAATTTCCCGCCGCGCAAAATGATGGGTATCGAGTCGCAGGGCATGATTCTCTCGGCTGTGGACGCCGACGGCAAGTTAGTCGTCACCACCGTCTCCGCACCTGTCAAGAATGGCACCCAAGTAGGCTGACCCCTGCCGGAACTTCCATACATAGAGACTGCTTACCCTGGGTAGGCAGTCTCTCTTTGTATGGGCGCTTTTGATTTCTCGCGGAGACACCTTTGCCTCCGCCGAGAGAGCCGACGGCTCCCTCCACCACCCTCACGGGCAGTATTCATACGTCAAAGACCACGGGCTGCTTACGTCTGCAGCCTACCGGATTCGACACCTCGAATCACGCTGCAAAGGTACTACAAACGCAGAACCCGTTGAGCGTTTTTGTTACTTTCCGTCACTTTCCGTCGCGATTTGGCGTTATTTGTCACTTTCCGTTACTTTCCGTCACTTTCCGTCACTTTCTGTCACTTATTGTTACTTTTCTTTTGTAACTATCTATATTATAAACAGATACAGACATATACTATAACCTACGCGGACGTGTTGTCCGCGTAAAAGTTTTGTGTGTTGTCCTTGTTTTGGTTTTTATAATGTGGGTGGGAGACGACGCGGCTCGCGTCGTCAAAGTCTGTTGTCTATGTTTTGTTTTCTTTATTTTGTTCATAGGGTGCGGCTCATGTTGTCTTATTCTGTTTTTTGGGGACTCCTTGGCACAAATTTTGTACACCCTCACATGGTAACTACTGACAATAATAATGAAAACAACCTTTATCAGGGCTATCTTACCCCTCTTGATTATGGCAAACATCTCTCTTTCGGGTTGCACCAACGGGCAGACCCGCACCACCTCCGCACAGGCAGAAAACGCCGCAACACAAAACACCTCTTTGTGGCAGAACGACTATGTGCGTATCGCTCCTACCGACCTCACAGACAACATGATAGAGGTCATCGGTCAGCAGTGGATGCTCGTGACTGCGGGCAATGAACGCTCATTCAACACCATGACCGCAGGTTGGGGAGCCACAGGCTTCATCTGGGGCAAACCTGCTGCATTCATCATGGTTCGCGACTCGCGCTACACCTACGAGTTCATCGAGCGCGACCAGGCATACACCCTTTCTTTCTTCACCGAAGACTACAAGCCCGCCCTCAATATCTGCGGTACGCGCTCAGGGCGTGCAGGCGACAAAATCAAAGAAGCAGGACTTACCCCTGTCGTAACCCCGTCAGGCATGATGGCATTCTCGGAGGCGCGGCTCATCATCGAGTGCCGCAATATGTTCGAACAACGTATGGACCCCGACCATTTCAACCCCGCATACAAGGACGAAATCACCAGGCATTACTACACGCGCGACACCGCCGTCCACCAACTCTACATCTCCGAAATCACCAACGTTTGGCTCAAAAAACAATGACACCAACCGGCAAATACGCTCTCGTCACGGGTGCCAGTTCGGGCATGGGCTATTGCTATGCCCAACGCTTGGCAGAGCAGGGGTACAACCTCCTCATTGTCAGCAACGAAGTTGCTATCAACGACAAGGCAATCCTCCTCCGCAGGGACTATGGCGTTGAGGTCATTCCTCTCGTCAGGGACCTTAGCCTTCAGATTGCCGCAAAGGAACTGCACACCTATTGTACCACGCATCAACTCTATATAGAGGTACTCGTCAACAATGCCGGAGTGTACCACGACCGCGACTTCTTGGATGACTCCGAAGCCTTCAACACGCTCATTCTCAACCTCCATGTCTTCACCCCCGCAATGCTCTGTTACTATTTCGGGCACGACATGGCTACCCGCAGCAAAGGCTATATCCTGAATGTCTGCTCCGTCACCTCGCATATTGCAGTGCAACGCCTCGCTACCTACGCGGCGACCAAGGCTTTTCTCGAATCCTTCACCCGCTCTCTCCACGTTGAACTCCGCGGCAAAGGCGTCATTGTCACCAACATCTCACCGGGTGCCGTGGACACGGGTCTCTACCATATCCGTCCCTTTGCCACGAGGATAGGCAAAGCCTTGGGCTACATCGTCACCCCCGACTACCTTGTCCGCCGTGCCCTTCGCGGACTTTTCCGCGGACAATCCAAAGTCTCCGTCCCGTGCGTCTGGAACGCCCTTCTCACCGTCCTTGTAGCCCTCATCCCCACATCAGCCCTCCGCCTCATCCGCCGACTGCGCTGGTTCTGATTTCACCTCACCCTGCACGCCCGATAGTGCCCGAGGTACCCCCTGTACGACATATACGCCTGAAAACAGGCTTGGTACTCCTCTTCCCCCATCTCCTGCCGCACCTGCATCGCCCAGCCATGGGAACGCAAGTGGTATTTCGCCAACGTGCGGTGGGTACAATGGCGATAATGCGGATACACCACCGCCCCGAGAAACTCCAACGGCGGCACTCGGTGCTGTGCTCTCGGCAGACTGACAGGCTGCACAACGATTTTGTGCGGATGGATACACATCCCCAATGTCTGTGCAAAAGGGCGTAACTTGTCCAACCACTCCTTCAACTCGCCCCGCGAAGCCGCCAACAGGTAGAAATCATCCACATACCGCCCGTAATGGTGGCACCCCAACTGCCGCGTCACAAACCAATCCAACTCATTGAGAAAGATATTGCTGTACAACTGCGAGGTCAAATCTCCGATAGGCAACCCCACCCCGTCGGGCGAATGCCACAGCGACTTGCTCTCCGGCAACTCCGCCCAATCGTCAGCCGTCCCGCGCACGCGGCAATCCGTCAGCGGGTTATGCAGCGTAAACACATCCGTCAACCATACCACCAACGACTGTATATCCTGCGGCAGACGGGTCTCCGGCAGTACCCGCTGCATCATGGCTTGCACCTTCTCCCGCAACAACTCCCGCGGAATACTCATAAAGTACCCCTGCAAGTCCAACTTCAGCACATACGCCTCGCGGGTATAGTTGCGCGACACGGAGCGGATATGGTGCTCCAGCCGCTCTATGCCGAACAGCGTGCCCTTGCCCACGCGGCACGAATACGAATCATGGATAAACTGCTTGTCGCAATAGGCGGCAATGTAGTTGTAGTACAGGTGGTGCACCACCCTGTCACGAAAAGGCGAGGCAAACACCTCGCGCTTCTTAGGGTCATTGATTATGAAGCATATAGCGGGCGACGGCGTATAGGTACGATAGCGCAATTCCTCGTATAGTGCCACGATATTGCGCTCCAAGTCCATCTCAAACACCAACTGGGAATGTGTCTTGCGCTTGTGCCGGCGGGCATCATAGTACGCCCTGAACAAATCAGAAAGAAGGGGGTCGCACATAGGAGATAAGTCTTGAACCAGACGGACGGCTTGCCCGTTGTAGCGATTGTTGTTGTTCCAATTCGTTTCGTTCGAGTTGAAGTTCAGGTAGTTCGCGTTGTCCGTATCGTTAGGCGTAGCAGACCAGTAGTTACCGTTGTTCTGCACATTGTTCACGTCCGAACCGTTGCGGTTGCCCGAAGCAGGAAGGAAAACAAGTAGTAGCCGCTACTTACACTGTATGGGGAATGTTGTTTGCCGAAAACAAGGCAATATATTCCGCAAGAAATCTACCATACAGAGCGTCTCAACAGGCACACTACGGGTGCTGTATTTTGGCATACAAACGCAAGAACCCAATTTTCAAATTTTCAAATTCACTCATTTGCTCATTGCCCATCCTTGCGCGGGCTACTGATTTATCTATGCACACTACCGCACAATCCCTCCGGACGATACGGCACTCCGGCTATACCTATGCGCGCCCCTCTATTCATGCCCTCCTATACGGCAGACATACTCATATCCCCAAATGTTGGCACAATTCATCCGCTGATGCAAACACGCGAGACACACGCCCTTTCCGCACATCCTCTATCGCCAAATCCAATTCCGTCATATATACAACAGACGATTCTGTTTCCATACTACAGTTGTGCATTCAAAAACTCATCAAGTGTCACAAGGTTCAATTTTGGAAAAGCAATCCTATGTAGCACTTTGAAATGAGCATCTTCCGAGACCAAATACTCTGCCCCAACAGCAAAGGCACAATCCACAAACTTATTGTCATCAGGGTCGGCAGTAATCAGTTCCATACGGAAATGCGGGTCAACAAGACGCACGTTTTTCTTATTCAAAATCAATAGAACGACATTTTCCGCAATAAAAGGCGTTATTTGCTGGCTCAATATCTCTTGATACTCGTCCAATATCTCATTGGACACACACAATTGATATTTACCCGCAAGAAAAGCATCCCATATCGGACGGTACGGGCTCTTTCGTGCAAGTATCTGCAACAGGCAGTTGGTGTCAATAACAACCGACCTCATACCTATTTGCGTGATTGCGTACGGAAATGAGAGCCACGGAGTGATTGCAGTTTCTGCTCGTTCCACTCCCCGCTTTCCCATAGGTCATCCATCTCCTTATCTACCTTCTGAGCATAAAAAGCCGCCAACTGTTCTCGCAGTTGCTCCAGTCCTTCGTCAGACTTGATATGCGATACCAAATTGAACACATGCACCTGTGCCGGACTAAAGGTTATTGCTTCCATAGTTTTATTTTTTATCAACGTTGCCGCAAAGTTACTGCTTTCCAAGCATATATGCAAACACATCTCATTTTTTCAAACCGCATACATTACAAAGAATTAATGAGAATTAATGGGCAATTACATGGTAATTATATGTTCCCCTCGATTCAATCCCGCGTTAAGAGTATGACATTAGTATGTGGTTAGTATGTGATTAGTATGTGATTAAGCCGAGGATAGCGAATGGATGTCGCAACGTCTGCCTGCTTTTCTTCTTGCCCCATCGAGGGGCAAGAAGAAAACTGCAGTATCGTCCGCCGTAGCAGCCACCCTTACGGGATGTCTGCTACCATAGTTTAATCTAAATCTTGAACCAGACGGACGGCTAGCCCAGTGCAGCGATTGAGGCTGTACCAATACGTCGCGTACGAGTAGAAGTACAGGTAGTACGCGTAGTCCGTATCGATAGGCGTAGCAGACCAGTAGCCACCGAGGCTCTGCACACCGTACACGACCGAACCGTAGCGGTAGCCCGAAGCAGGAAGGAAAACGGCACCTGCAGCTTCCAACTTTTGCCAATCGCTCAATGTAAAAGTCTGATAATCAGCATACGCCTGTACACTACCCGTGTTAGAGAAACCACTCTTGAAAGTTACACCTGCAGGACAAGTCCAGTCGTCAGGTAACAAGACAAGACCATTGGCATACTCTGAACCATCGGCATTGAGATTGATACGTGCCACACCTACCAAATTATCTGCATTGCTACGAGTGTTACGCAAATAATACCACTCGCCATACGTCAATGTACGCCATGTGTCAGGAGCGTCTGTACCGATAGTATTCGTGCCCCAGTCCATGAAATCACCACTATAATCAGTATTGTTGGTAGAAGTACTGATACCCCACTTGGCACTGCCGGTACTACCGCTCCAACCAAAGAGGTCTATCCAACCCGAATATGTGTTGGAGATATTTGAGTTGTCGCTGCCGATATAGTCGTACTGGTTCTCGGCAAAACGCCACGTCTTTGTACTTGCTTGGTACTGCAAATTGCCTTTGGCAAAAGATACTTGCTTGTCTGCCGATACAGAGAATACACCTTGACCTTCACTGCCGCATTTGTTGATGTAGATAGTGTCTTTCACATACACGGTATTGGTCTTTACTACGGTATCATGCACCACGTACACAGTACTGCGCGGCATAATCAGATGGAGCGTATCGCCCTCCATCATACCGTTCATGTCGTAGGTCATACTGTCGATGGTCGTGATAGGGTGACCGTACAACACCTTACCGTTGAGCCAAACCACCTGATTGGTCTGCGCTGTGGCAAAAGCACAACTCAATGCCATTGCCATAAAGAAGAGTACTTTCTTCATTGTCTTAGTATTTTATTGGTTTATATTTTATTGTCTATCATAATCAGGAGGCTATGCTGCGCTTGGGGGACGATGCGTCCCGCGTCGTCATGCGCCGAAGGCGCACCTCACCATACTTGGTGCCTTTCGGCTGTCGCCGAATAACGACGCGAGACGCGTCGTCTCCTATACATCGTCAGATGGCATCCATATCATACAATTCTTAATTCTTCATTCTTAATTTTTAATTACATACCTCTTCCAGTTTGCCAAATGCTTATCTACCTGTACCATATCGAATGCCATTTGCGCATATAGGTTCTTGGGCATCTGCTTGCAATCGTTCAGTATGCGGCACAGCAGACGTACTTCCACCATCTTCTCTTCTGCTGCTTCGATACACGCCACCCGCTGTTGCCCGTCCGCTTGCTTGTTCGCACGATAAACATACACCAATACTGCAAACAGGGCACATTTCAAGTCTTCGCCCAACGAGTAGCGGTAGTCCTTGGCAAAGTGCCGGCTTGCCGTCAGGCTCTTGAGCAGTACATCGTACACCGCCTTGAAGACGGGCAGGTTCTCGTATCGCGGAGTGAGCATCTCCTCTACGGCATCCTCGTCCGGTACCTGCAAGTCCGTCTTCCATACAGCAAACCCTTCGCTGCACTTGCTCTCCACACCTATATATACTATCTCGTCCGTATAGGCAGCAGTCGTCTGCGGAAAGAACTTGGTAAGGCTCTGCAACGGGAAACCTACCGTGACTATCGTCTGCCCTACTTTCTTGATGAACTTTGGCGAGGGCTTGAACCCGAACTGCCTGTGCAGATAGTATGCCGACTGCTCATACGCCTTCCAGAACGTGCCCTCTTTCAGCAGCAGTATCTCATTCTTCGCATCTGCCTGATGCTCCAGTATCAGTCGCTCCTCTATGGTCATACGCAGCCTCCGTTTCTTACTATCACGACACCATTATTCTGCACCACGCCACTGCTCAGCATCGCACTACTGCTCAACGCTACACCGCTTTCCCTGACCACAGAGCACACCAAAAACAGGAGACATAGCCCCCTGTTTACCCGACCCAAAATGCCCGCAATCCCTTTGCTGTTAGAGAGAGAGAGAGAGAGAGAGAGAGAGAAGAATATTATATATGCATATATGGTGTGTGGCACAACAGCCTCCACACAGCACCACACTTCTTTGTTTTTGCTCTGTACCCTGTGTACAATGTGCAATGCACATCCGACGGGCATACCTCCCCCGTGCGTCCACCCATTGTTGTATATCCGCAAACCTGCGGTACAGAGTTGTGCTATATGCTTTTATGATTTCCAAAGTATCTTATCCTGAATCTGCTGCAAAGATACAACAATTATCCTGACTATACAAATTAGGAATTAAAAATTAAAAATAAAGAATTAAGAATGGCATAAAACTTCTGCCATAACCATGGTAATTAAGAATTACTACGCGGATGATACGCGGATGATATGTCGCGTAGGAGAGACATTCTTCTCTCTGAATGACGATGCGAGCCGCGTCGTCCCCAAATGCCCATGCGCCCACAAAATGCGCTATAGAATTCATCGGAGATACAGCATACCCATCCATATGCAAAAACAAAGGAGCATACAAAAACAAAGGAGTCTTGAGATTGCTCTCAAGACTCCTGAAATTGGCGGCTACCTACTCTCCCACAAACGCAGTACCATCGGCGCGGCTGAGCTTAACGACCCTGTTCGGAATGGGAAGGGG
>SAMEA104315439__coassemble_166_pt1 | contig 36665 bp, 25 predicted proteins | sample SAMEA104315439__metabat2_low_PE_016 | metagenome-assembled genome bin SAMEA104315439 (sample SAMEA104315439) | gut metagenome | biome: Monkey gut; feature: monkey-associated habitat; material: faeces | place: China | collected 2013 | reverse complement strand
TGACCCATAGAAACATACTACTCACTTTCCAGCCTGCAAAATGACCTATACGCCTGATTTTTCCGTCAAAGCCTGCATCAACTATGGTATTGATGTGGTCAATAACACTGGTCATAGACCCATTGGCAAGGTGTGCACCGAAATCAATAATTGAGTACGCAGTTTCACCATCACTATTGAAGTGCGTGTATCCGTTAAGACCAATGCCCAAGAACCCTAATGTGGCGTCCATACGGAAATGCTCGGTGAACTGATACGTCAGTACGGGGTTGATGTTCAAGCCCCAATGCAAGTCAAGTACTTTGTTCTTGTCGTGCTCCAATGTTTCGTTTGTCGTCTTATAGTAACCGTCTTTCTGTATGCCGATATTGGCAATACTCTCAATCCATAAGCCGAATTTCTCATGCCCAATCAGACGGTTGCGCATAAAAGGATTAACAGACCAATTGAATTGTGAAGTGCGCGTCTTATATTGGTCTGTTATTGTAACATAGTTGCCATAATCATTATAACGTTCATGTGTTTCTTCCCATTCCTGCATAAGTTGATAGGTGCCGAGACTCATAGATGCACCGAGTTCCAATTTCTCGTTTATGGCATACGAATATGACGGCTCAAATACGAAAGTCAAAGCGCAGTTCTTATCCGTGCTTTCTTTTTCGATAGTGGAATTGATTCCGAAACCCAAGTCTGTCCCGATGCGGTGTTGTGCAACGGATGACATTGCAAATGCGGTCGTGAGACACAAAATGATTGCTAATTTCTTCATACATTCATGCCCTTGTACGTGTCGGGCGCAACGATAAATTTGTGTTTGTTGTTAGTTGGATAGCCCCTGATAATGCTGAAAGGCGGACAACATAAAAAACGTGGGGCTACTGCTTATTGATAATCCATGGACTTCGACTTCCATTATACCTCCAAATACAGAAACAGCCTCACGCCAAAACGTGAGCGCATACTCTTCAGGGAGGTATAAATACAAAAGTGTCGAAGTTTTGGATTATCCCCTAATAAGCAAACGCTTTTATGTATATGTCCTTGTTAAGACCGTTTTATCTCATAGGCATATTGTTTTTATGTTTACGGGCACAAAATTAGTACTTTTTTTGCGTATTACAAAATATGGTGTGTGAATTGGGAGAGTGCGAATATCGTTTCGATAGTTGTTCACTATCCTCTCGTTATCCTCCTACTATCCTCTCGTTGAAAGTGTATGTTTATAACAATTAACAATGTGAGCCGTATTGTTGCTTTGTCCACCCGCCTTACACTCCATGTTCCCAAAGCAGAGCGCAACAAAAAACGCCACCCGCATCAATAGCGGATGGCGAATAGAAGGCTCAGGGTAGAGTAGGGGCAGATACACTATGGGGCTACGGTGTCGATGGGCAGCACCAAGGTGTGGAGAATGGCTTCGGATTGGCGCAGAGCGGTTCGCTTCTTCTGCCCCGGGGCATAGATGAACGCTTCTGCCGTGATGATGTTGCCAAGGTAGAGTCTGACGTATGGTTGCATTACAAGTTCGTTAACCCGCTTACCAATCAGCCTGACGAAATAGTAATCGAGAACATGAAACGCGCGACCAGCCGAAGAACCGCGAGAATGCGCTCCGTCACCTCCGCTCCTATGTCTTTGACGACCGCCGTGTCAAGGACCACCGTACCAACTACCAGACATCCAACGTCAATGCCGTCATGGACAGCGACCTCGATGCTTTCATCAAAGCTTACCTCATGGAATTCCACGAATAGCACCCCGACCCTATTCTGCAAAACTGCTGGGAATATCAGTTACTCACTGGTTCCCCGCAAACTCATGAGCATAGTGGGTTATTCTCTCCTCTGCAAACAGATAAGAGGCTGTCTAACAAGCGTAGGCAGTCTCTTATTTATGGAGTTTGAGGACAATACAATGCGCATCGTCAAACCAGCACGCTGTTACTATTTATAATTATTAAAAATATATAAATTTTACAAAAACACAAGATATACTTGCTTATTTCAATTATAAACAATACTTTTATATTTTAAACAAATATAATACCATTATGGCAGGAGCACAACATATACGCCCGCGTATGTTAAGTATCATAACTACTTACTGGTGTACGGCTTCATGTGAAGATTGTTGTCTCAATTGCAATCCTTCACGTAGAGAGAGATTAACGCTGGCGCAAATAGCCAATTTCATCAAACAAGCCAAATCTGATTATCCTGATATAAAGCGCGCAGTTATAACAGGAGGCGAGTGCTTTACATTGGGTGAAGATTTATATCAACTTGTACAACTGTTACGCACATATGATTACATCGTTCGTATCGTAACGAATGGTTTTTGGGCATCATCGATGACGAAAGCAAAAAGAATTGTATTGCGGTTAAAGTCGTTAGGAGTGAGTGAACTGAATTTTAGCACAGGAGATTGTCACCAACGCTGGGTACCTATTGACAATATAATCAATGCTGTGGAATGTGCGATAGAAGTTGGTATTCCTATAGTAATAAATATTGAGACCCATAAAGATTTTCAGTATTCCGCAAAACAATTTTATATGCATCCAAGATTGGTTCCCTATATAGGCTCTCCGCTCTTAAAAGTAGTTTCTGGCTTGTGGATAAAATCTCCGTCTGACGGAGATTGTGTAGATGTAATGACGCCAAACGCTCCCAATACCAATGGCATGAGATGTATAAACTTGTTTGATACGATTACCTTATCTCCACAAAATGAGATACTTTGCTGCTGTGGACTGACATCTCTAAATCACCAATATATCAATTTAGGGTGCCTATCTGATAATAATTTAGGACAACTATGGGAAAAACAGTTTGAAGACTTTATTAAAATTTGGCTGTTCACCGAGGGACCGGAGAAAATACTATCTTTTGCCAAATACCATGATGCTACTATTGATACAGGGAATAGTTACGAACATCTGTGTAAGAGATGTTTAAGGGTATTATCAAACCCGAAAGTCTTGGAAGTTTTAAGGGGATCATACAAAAGTGTATTGCCACGTGTTCTTATAGAGTATAGCACGTATGTCAATGTTATCAATAAACTAAAAAACAAAGGTTATGAAAAAGAAAAGAAATGTAAGGAAACTGATGGATAAAAATATATCTGTCGGTTTGGCAGGTTCTGTTTTATTAGCCTCTTGTACATCCAATGGGGTTCCTCCTCCTAATGATGTGTTGCAAGTAGGGATGAAACAAGTGAAACGTGTACAGGGTTACCCCGTAGATGATGATTTCTTTTATCACTCCACTGTCATCGAACTGACAAATGAGGATGAACAACTTATGGAGTTGTTTAGTAATCTTGCCCAAGACATCCTCACAGATCCAGACATGGCGAGTTTATTCGTTAATGACCCAGAGGGGTATTTGACCCAATTTGGTTACGAATATACTGGGCGTATTGACGCTGGACTTTTACAAATGGCTACTGCATTTGCAGACGATGAGATTCGCAATGCTATTGAGCGTGGGGATATAGATGACTTTATCGGTCTATGCAGTAGCAGAGGTTTATTGTCACTTCCTTCTGGGTTAAATGAGGCAAATATTAAAGAGCAGATAAAGTTGTTTTCTAATAATGTTTTTGTAGATGGCGACCCTGCAATGTCCATTGTAACCATCTTGCTCGTCATTGCACTTGTTGTAGTTTTTGTCGCAGTCATTGGTCCTGATTGTGATGACCCTCCATGTTATGGATTTTCTTACGACAGATTGTCTCCTCTAACCTTGTGGGCATATGATTCTCCAAACACGTGTATCCCCAGCGAAGAATGGGTAAGTGCGCAATATGAGATGATTGAAGGCTTCTTAAATGTATATGATGAGAGATTTGTAATGGACGAAGAATACCACAATACTCTGGAAAATATAATCAAATCAACACTCATTCAAAACTTGTAATGATATGAAAAAATTACTTTATTGTCCGTGGAGCAAATCCACAAAGATTGCGACAACAGTCATTCTGTTACTATTTGTAGGACTTGCTGCTTATTGTATCTATAGGGCAGTGACTTGTCCTTGTGAATCAACTCGTTATATCATAGGTGCAGCCATTTTGATTGTTGCATTGGCAATTGTATTCTGCAATATGCCGCAAAAATTAGTTATAGATGCCGATGGCATTACTATCCGGTTGGTGGGGTATTCCATTCATACCCCATGGACACAAATAGAGTCTGTCGAGTCATTTAACACCGAACATCTGACTCAAATATGTGGTTCTTCGGGTCTGTTCGGCCATATCGGTTTTTATCGGGATAGCCAAAAGCACACTGTGGTGGGTTTCATTACGGACAAGTCTTCTTCCTACATTATCCGCCGTAAGGGGAAACGCGCCTTGGTAGTTTCCGCAAACGAGATGCCGACCCGCCCTGCATAGCCATTAACAGAAAGGCTGCTTACACCCTGACAAAAGAGGCTGTCTAACAATGCAGACAGCCTCTTTTTTATAGCCTTACGTGGATGGATACTCTGTGACCTCTCGCGTCGTCAGAATAGATATTTATTGCAAAAACACAGTAGCATCACTTCTGCGCCACAGTATCTATAGGTAGCGTCATGGTACGCAGTATTGCCTCAGCCTGACGCAGTGCAGTCCTTTTCTTCTGCCCGGGGCCATAGATAAACGCCTCTGCTGTCACCACGTTGCCATTCACTTGGTCTAATCGCGTGAGGCTGACATACGGTCCGCCCATGGCTTCACCGCCGAGCATCTTCCACAGACCACGTACCTCGGCGGCATACTGCCCCTGCTGCACGGTAATCTCACGCATTTCCGGCGGTATGACCCGATACTCGGTGCCCATGCGACTGCCTTCCACGGTGGCGGTGACCACATGGCCGAGCACCTCGTCACGCCGGCGATTGAGGAAGTCAGCCGTGAAGGTCTGCGGGTCGGTATAGGGGTAAGAATAGACCACCAAGTCGCGCCGCATAGTGCCTTTGCTGTTGCAGCACCACAGCAGTTGCACCTCATTATCAGGCATATAGCCCTTGGTTTTTGATTCTTCGTTCTTCATTAGCAGTGTGGTGTCCATGATGACCATATAGTCTTCGGGCACCAGCATGTCGCAATGCATCTGCTTGTCCAATATGGCACGCGCTTTCTTGTTGGTGCTTGCGCGGTAGAAGCGCATCTGTCGCTGTATCTCCTGCTCCACAAACCAATCCCTTACCTCATTTCCGTGCGCCAGCCAGTACGCCACAAACTCACTCTGCGACGGCGTTTGCACACGATATACGGCTTGCGGCTGCGACCAGTAGTTGGTGCTCACCTTGGCTTTGGTCTGCGTATAGCGGCTCGCGTCAATATCCACAAACAATATATTGCGGGTGGGCTTCAGCATATCGTCAAATGCTGTGGGAGCCACCTGTGTCAGTTTGAAATACGGCTCCACTTGCGGCAGACACGGCATCGGCGCAGCCATCACCGCACTCACAAGGTCGTATGTCGTAGCAATGGGCTCGCTATATCCCGACGCCCCGTCCACCAGGCTGTAGCGGTTGATTTCGTTCCTCTCGTCCTGCGTCAGGGCATTGTTTTGCATCACCACCAGGCACTCGTACACCGACCCTGTTGCCGAGGTCAGCGTGCGCCCGCTACCATGCTTGCAACCCGAGAGGCAGAGCAACGCCATGCCCGCGAGCACAAGACCTGTATATTGTTTCTTATTCATACGTATCCGGCTATACCGCCGCCATATTCTTCTCGTTGAACAAATCCTTGCCTTCTGCCGTGTAGGCGTACTCAATGCGGTCTTTGTAGTATTCCTCTACCTTGCCGCGCACAATCTTCATCGTCGAGTTCACCATGTGGTTTTGCTCTGTGAATGCCTCCGGTAGCACCGCGATGGCTTTCGGCAGCCACATCTCGGGGAACATACCGGCAAACTTGCCGTTTTTGTATTCGTCTGCCTCGGCTTGAATCTTCTGCAGCATAGCGCGCTTGCCCTCATGCGATGCGGGGTCCATACCCTTGCCCTTTACGTACTCGCGCAACGTCTCTTTGTTCGGCACTATCAGCACTATCGTGTACGGGTCTTGGTTGTTGTGCAGCACCACCTGCTCGATATATTTGCTTCCGTCTGTCAGACTGTCCTCGTAACCTTCCGGACTGTATTTCTCGCCGTCCGAACTGATTAGCAGCGACTTGAAGCGACCTACCACCCACAGATACCCGGGGTGGTCCTTGCGCACATAGCCCATATCGCCTGTGTGCAACCAGCCGTCCACTATCGTCTTGGCGGTCGATTCGGGGTTCTTCCAATAGCCTGCCATCACGTTCTCGCCGCGAATCACTATCTCGCCTTTCTGTCCTGCGGGCACCTCCTTACCCTCGTCGTCGCATATCTTCAAATCTAAATCCGACACTATGCGTCCGCTCGAGCCGAAGATAGCGTGTCCCGTCGAGTTGGCGCAGATAATCGGTGTCGCCTCACTCAGTCCGTAGCCTTGGAACATCGGCATACCCACCGCGCAGAAGTAGCGTTGCAACTCGATGTCTAATAGCGCACCGCCGCCTACAAAGAACTTCATACGCCCGCCGAATCCCTCACGCACAGCCTTGAATATCAGTTTGTCGAACAACTTCACAAGCGGCTTCCTCCAGAAGTCCTTGCCGCCGCGGTTCCAGTACTCCTTATTATATTTAATGGCGTTGTTGAGGGCGAAGTTGTAGAGTTTCTCCACGGTCGCGCCCTTTTGCTTGATACTTGTCTCAATGCTCTTGCGGAAGTTACGCGCCAGTGCGGGCACCGACAGCATCACCATCGGACGTACTTCCTTGATAGACAGCGGGATATTCTTCAGCGTCGCGATAGCGGTCTTGCCCACGGGCACGGTGGCTATGCTGCCGCAGTACGACATCATCGTGTAGAATCCTGCCACGTGCGCAAAGCAGTGGTCCAGCGGCAATATAATCAGCATCACATCATCGGGCTCCACGCCGATAATCGAGCGTGCCTGCTCCACATTCGCCGTGTAGTTGCGGTGCGTCAGCAGGATACCCTTGGGGTCGGCCGTTGTACCCGATGTGTAACTGATATTCGCGTAATCGTCAGGTCCCACCGACTTGTATCGCTCCTCAAAGTCCTTGCCGTTGTGTGCGAGAAACGACTCGCCCTTGGCAATCACCTGGTCGATACCAATCTCTTTGTCTTCGTATTTGTCCAACTTGTCGAACACTATCACGTACTTCACGTTGGGGCATTCGGGCAGTATCTTGCGAATTTTCGGCAGTTGTTGCTCGGATGTCATAATATATTTCGCATCAGAGTGTTGGATACGGAACAATAGGTCGCTTGTTTCTGCCAACTTGATGCTCAGCGGCACATTCACGCCACCCGCATACAGGATACCCAGTTCGCCTGTAACCCACAGGTTACGCCCTTGGGATAGCAACGCCGCCCGCTCCCCTTTCTGCATACCCAATGCCATCAGTCCGGCACCTATCAGGTGTGCCTGCTCGCGTGTCTGGGCGTATGTGGTTTCGGTCCACACATTATCTATCTTCTCGCGCAGAAACACATGGTCGGCATACATCGCCGTGTATTTCTCCACGAAATCAATAATAGTCAATCTTTCTTTCATACCTGTTCCTTTTTTAGTTATTTATATTTGCGCCGCAAAGTTACAAATTTATTCCCGAACATACAAATACGTATCTGAAACCATGTGGCAACTATACGTATTGGGTATTGTTTGATTTGAATACGATTGCCAAGTGTAAATCACAGACTATTTGGATTTGTCAGGAAAAAATACTATCTTTGCGCCCCGAATAGGCTAACAATGTACGTAACTATCGAATCGAAGAATACAATGAAAGGAATTATCTTGGCAGGCGGTAGCGCAACACGTTTGTACCCGCTGAGCAAATCCATCAGCAAGCAAATCATGCCGGTGTACGACAAACCCATGATTTACTACCCGTTGTCCACGCTCATGTTGGCGGGGATTCGCGAAGTGCTCATCATCTCCACGCCGCGCGATCTGCCGATGTTCCGCGAATTATTGGGCGACGGCAGCAGAATTGGCATGCATTTTGATTACAAGATACAGGAGGTCCCCAACGGTCTGGCGCAGGCTTTTGTGCTTGGCAAGGAGTTCCTCAACGGCGAGCCCGGCTGTTTGATATTGGGCGACAACCTGTTCTACGGGCAGCATTTCGGCAAGATGCTCCGCGAGGCGGTGGAAATGGTATCGGGCGGCAAACGGGGCGCATGTATCTTCGGCTACGAGGTGCAGGACCCCACGGCGTACGGCGTGGCGGAGTTCGACAAGGACGGCAAGGTCCTCTCGCTGGAGGAGAAGCCCAAGCACCCGAAGAGCAACTACGCCATTCCGGGACTCTATTTCTACGACGCCACGGTATGCGACAAGGCGGCTCTGCTGCAGCCCAGCGCACGCGGCGAGTACGAGATAACCGACCTCAACAAGGTGTATCTGACCGAGGGCACACTGCAAGTCAAGTTGTTCGGGCGCGGCTTCGCATGGCTCGACACGGGCAACTGCGACAGTCTCCTCGACGCGGGCAACTTCATTGCCACCATCCAGAACCGGCAGGGCTTCTATGTCAGTTGCATTGAGGAGATTGCGTGGCGCAACGGCTGGATTGACAGCGACCAACTGCGCCACCTCGGCGAGGAACTGAGCAAGACCTCCTACGGGCAGTACCTCATTCATCTCGCGAACAAGGCGAAGTAGCCAATTAAAAATGAAGAATTAAGAGTGAAGAATTGCATGTTGCGGCTGCAAAATTGGGCATACAAATGCCGCCCATATATATATAAGGTCAGGGAAAGGTCAGGGAAACCGCAGGGAGTGGTCTGCCTGTTGCTCATTTTCCTGTGGGCAGGTTGCGCCAAGCAGCCCCAGCCCGTCCGCCGTCTCCACGACAAGCAGGAGCCGGACTCCGCGATGATGGCGCAGATGCGTTTCAACATGCACATGGCAGATGCCGCCGACCGTGCCTGCCAGCAGGCGGTGGGTGCCGACAGTCTCCGCTATACGCTCGACGATTTCGGCTTCTGGTATGCCAAGACCCTGCGCACCACCGGCGACACCCTGCGCACGGGGCAACAACTGACTATCCACCTTGTAATGAGTGAGTTAAGCGGTAAGACCATTGCCGATGTGCAGGACCTCTTCACCATCGGCTCGGGCGACCTGCCGACCGCCATCAACCGCTCCCTGACGCAGATGTGCATGGGCGAGCAGATGACCATCATCGCCCCGTGGTACACCGCCTACGGCATCGAGGGCACCTCGCTCATCAAGCCCTACACCAACCTCCGAATTATCCTAACCACCCAACCATAAATGACTGCTAAACATCTCATCATAAGCCTGTTAGCCATCGCGGCACTCACGGCGTGCAACGACAGCACGTCCTACTCCAACCAACTCAAGGAAGAGGAGACGCTCATCAGCAACTTCATCACCCGCCAAGGGCTGACCATCGTGGACACGGAGCCCGAGCAGTGGGGCGAGAAGGTCTATTGGAAGGTGCCCGACTACGACAACTTCTACTTCCACCTCGTCACCGCGGGCGACACCGCCACGGCGGAGGTCGAGACCAACGACCTCATCAACCTCCGCTATACGCGCTACACCCTTGAGGCGTACGCCGACACCTTGCGGATGTGGACCACCGACGACTCCGCCTATCCCGTCCAGTTCAAGTACTGGACCTCCGACAACAACGCCTGCACAGGCTGGCAGGTCGCCGTCAAGTACATGAAGCATTCGGGCGCGCAGTGCAAAATCATCTGCCCCAGCAAACTTGGCTTCGACACGGAGAACAGCAGCGTCATCCCCTACGGCTACGACATGAAAATCCAGATAAAGCGGTACTAATCCCTGCTCTCTAACCCCTAACGTCTAACCTCTAACCTCTAAAAATATGTCATTAGTAAAAAGCATCTCGGGCATCCGCGGCACCATCGGCGGACCCGTAGGAGAGGGGCTTGACCCCGTCAACATCGTCCGGTTCACAGCAGCCTACGCCACCCAGCGCCGCCGCATGCTGCCCGACAACCGCACCATCGTCGTGGGGCGTGACGCACGTCTCTCCGGCGAGATGGTGGACCTCCTCGTCACCGGCACGCTCATCGGCATGGGCTACAACGTCACCAATATAGGTCTCGCCACCACCCCCACCACCGAACTGGCGGTCATCGGCGAGCACGCAGCAGGCGGCATCATACTCACCGCCAGCCACAACCCCAAGCAGTGGAACGCCCTCAAACTGCTCAACGAGCATGGCGAGTTCCTCACCGACCGCGAAGGCAAAGAGGTGCTCTCCATCGCCGAGCGTGAGGACTTCACTTTCGCCGAGGTGGACGACCTCGGGCACATCACCCGCAAGGACTACCTCCCCTACCATATTCAGAATGTCATGGGGCTCCAACTCGTGGACAAAGCCGCCATCGAGGCGCGCAACTACACGGTAGCCATCGACTGCGTCAACTCCGTCGGCGGACTGGCAATACCGGCTATCCTCGAGGCACTCGGTGTCAAGAACATCATCCGCCTCAACTGCGAGCCGACCGGTCACTTCGCCCACAACCCCGAACCCATACCCCAGAACCTGACCCAAATCAGCGACCTTATGCGCGAGGGCAAGGCGGATGTCGGCTTCGTCGTGGACCCTGACGTGGACCGTCTGGCAATCATCTGCGAGAACGGCGAGATGTTCGGCGAGGAGTACACCCTCGTCAGCGTGGCGGACTATGTCCTCAGCCACACCCCGGGCAACACCGTCAGCAACATGTCCTCCACCCGCGCGCTCAGCGATGTCACCCGCCTGCACGGCGGCGAGTATTCCGCCAGCGCGGTAGGCGAGGTCAACGTCACCACCGAGATGAAGCGCACGCACGCGGTCATCGGTGGCGAAGGCAACGGCGGCGTCATCTACCCCGCCAGCCACTACGGACGCGACGCGCTCGTGGGCATCGCACTCTTCCTCAGCAGCCTGGCACAGAAGGGCTGCAAGGTCAGCGAACTGCGGGCTACGTTCCCCAACTACTGCATCTCCAAGAACCGTATCGAACTCACTCCCGACATCAACGTCGATGCTGTCCTCGCGCACGCCAAGGAAGTCTTCCGCAACGAGCGTCTCAACGACCGCGACGGTGTCAAGATTGACTTCGCCGACGGCTGGGTACATCTCCGCAAGAGCAACACCGAGCCCATTATCCGCGTCTATTCCGAGGCGGCTACTATGGAGGAGGCAGACGCTTTGGCGCAACGAGTTATTAAAACTATTAAAGGCTAATAACCCGTATACCGCCGTTTCCCCCTCGTGTCAAACAGCAAGGGATACGCAAGGGATGCGCAAGGGATAGACAACCCTTACACACCCTTTCCGCACCCCCATAGCGACAAATATATTAATATCCATTATACATCCACAAGAGGCATCCGATGAAGTTTTAATGGTTCTTTAATGGGCATTAATGGAGACCTCACAGGCTTTCGGTGGTGCCCCTCAAAGGATTAATGGTTAATTAACGGCAATTAACGGAGAATTGTCATCACCTTTTTAATGATTCTTTAATGGGCATTAATGGAGATTTCACAGATAGCATGGAGGGCTTTGCAATTAATGGTTAATTACATGGTAATTAATGTTTTATTCCACTGCCATTGAGTGAAAATTAATGGTTAATTACACGGTAATTAATGTTTTATCCCGCTGCCATTGAGCGGAAATTATATGTTTATCATCCCTTTGCGGATAATTATGTTTTGATTTATGGAGATACTCGTGACCAACGACGACGGCTGGGGCAGCAAGGGCATTGTCACCTTGGTGCGCCTTATGACGCAACTCGGGCACGTCACCGTCTTGGCGCCCGAAGACCCGCAGAGCGGCAAGGGCAACGCCATCTCGGTGCAGCAGCACCTCTACCTCCGACCGTTGGTCAACGACCGCTGGGGCGAGGAGGACTGGCAGCGTAGCGTGAGCGTCTATACCACCAACGGTACCCCCAGCGACTGCATCAAACTCGCACTCAACGTCCTCTTCGAGGGCGATGACAAGCGCATCGACCTTGTTGCGAGCGGCATCAACCACGGTTCCAACGCCGCCGTCAATGTCATCTACTCGGGCACCATGGGGGCGTGCTTTGTCGCCGCGGAACACGGCATACCCGCCATCGGATTCTCGCTCTGCGAACACGGACCCGAACCCGATTTCTCGCACTTCGAACCGTATATCGTCGAGATTGCCCGCAACCTCACGCAGGAACCCATGCCTTATGGCGTCTGCTACAATGTCAATGCCCCCATGGGCGAGATACAGGGCGTGCGCTGGGCGCGTCAGGCGATGGGGCACTGGGAGCGCGAGATGGAGGAGCGCATCGACGAGTATGGCGACAAATACTACTGGCTGGTCGGCACTTTCGTCAACCACGAGCCTGACGCAGAGGACACCGACGAGTGGGCGCTCGCGCACGGATACATCAGCATTCAACCTTGTACTATAGACAGAACCGACCACGAGCAGATTTGATAGATACTGGATAGGAGTCCTTATAGGTCTCACACTGCCGGCGGCATTTGGTGCTGCCTATATCGACCATTTCAATTTGTGGTACACATTTTCTGTCTTTGACTTCAAGGTCATGGGCAGTATCTGGAACCGGCTCTTGCAGGTGTGTGTCTTTCCCGATTTGGCACTCATTTTTGTCTTTTACACCACCGACACGTGGCGTCTGAGCAAAGGAGTCCTTCTCGGTGCCTTACCCTACATCCTTGCCTGCGTCGCCACCCTGCTGTAGATGCAAAGCGGATTAGGAATATATACACGATGTATCAAAGGCAGATACGAGACCTATCGTAGGTAGGTGTCATGTTATGCTTGGGGGACGACGCGGCTCGCGTCGTCATCACGAGACAGCCGCCCCTGTCCCCCGCGCAGGTACCATGCTACGAATTAATGGTTAATTATATGGTAATTAATGTTCCATCGCATAGCCATTTAGTGGAAATTAATGGTTAATTACACGGTAATTATATGTTCATTTGTTTTTAATGGGCTTTAATGGAGAAATGTTGCCGCAAATGAACGGCGATTAACGGAGAACGTGATATGAAGTTTTTTGTCATAGCCGGTGAGGCGTCCGGCGACCTGCACGCCGCCAACCTGATGCGTTCTTTGTCCTTTGAGGACAAGGATGCTTCTTTCGTGGGCTTGGGTGGCGACAAGATGCGGGCAGCGGGCTGTGACATACGTGTGGACTATCGTGATATGGCGTATATGGGTGTCGTGGCGGTACTCGCCAACCTGCCCAAGATTCGCCGTAATTTCCGCATAGCACGTGCCGCCCTTATGGAGACGCGCCCTGATGTTCTCATACTGATAGACTACCCTTCGTTTAATTTGCGCATGGCTGCCTTTTGCCGTAAGCACCTGCCGGCGACCCGTATCGTGTACTATATCCCGCCGAAGGTCTGGGCATGGAAATCGTGGCGTGTCCACCGCATAGCCCGGTACGCGGACGATGTACTGGGCATCTTCCCTTTCGAGCCTGCCTTCTACGCCCGCTACGGCTATTCATGCCAATACGTCGGCAACCCCACCGCCGACTGCATCCGCGCCTGGCAACAATCTCATCAAGCAGAAAGGACAAATAACGAAATCGAAAAAACAGATTTGTCAGCAGACCATCCCACCCATGTGGCATCTCGATACTATTCCCCCTCTTTGAGGGGGGCAGGGGGAGCCCCACCCCCCACAAAAGGAGAGGAAAAGGAGGTCGTCGCTTTATTGCCGGGCTCCCGCCCATCTGAGATACGCCATTGCCTGCCGACCATGTTGGAGGCGGCCCGCCGTGTCGCGGGCACGGACTACCGTATCATAGTGGCTGCCGCCCCCGGGATAGACGATTCCTTTTACGCGCCCTATCTCTGCGGCGAGACACTGACGCGCGACACCTATACCTTGGTCTCCTCCGCCCGCGCCGCTGTCGTCAATTCGGGCACGGCTACATTGGAGACTGCGCTGCTCGGCTGCCCGCAAACGGCGGTCTATTATATTGCCTGCAGCCGCTGGTTGGAATGGCTGATACGTCCTGTATTGTTCCGCACCAAGTACTTCACCTTGGTGAACATCATCCCTCAGCAGGAGGTCATACAGGAACTGATTGCCTCACGCTTCACCGTGGGCAACGTAGAGCACGAACTCCGCCGACTCCTCACCGACGAACACTACCGCCATACCATGCTCACCCGCTACCACCACCTCTCCCGTCTCCTCGGCTCCCGCCCCGCCTCCCACACCGCCGCCCACATCATTTGTAACAGAACGAAAGGATAGACGCTGTTGCCATAGGTGGTCAATTAGGTCTATATTGATGTACCCCGTGTGTGATATAAACGCATGGGGTAGGGTAGTTTTATATATATGTCTCTCAACGAATTATATACGAAAAGTGACAGAAAGTACCGGAAAGTGACAGAAAGTGACAAAAAATACCAAATCGCGACGGAAAGTGACGGAAAGTAACAAAAACGCTCAATGACCTCGGAGGATGTAGTATCTTTGCAGTCGGATTGGTAAATCGTTAGTAGTAACAAGATGTATAGAAACTGAATAGAGTAATGTATGATTGGAAACGAAAGGAGGGTAGGATGAAGAAAGTGTGAGGAACTTACACCACTTTGCACCACTTATGTTGATATAGTTGTTATTGTGCTGATTATAAGAAGTATAGTATGTTTATAATGTAGTTGATATGCTGTTTATAAATATATTGATAAAATTTTTGTGGGGAATAGTGGGGAGATATGGATTATTTTTTGTAACTTTGCGGCGGAAATGAGGTAAGAAACTGAAAGATAACCCATAGAGAAACGAAATGAGTACGTTTATTGGCAATATCGAAGCGCGGTTGGATGAGAAAGGGCGCATATTCATCCCCGCAGGGTACAGGAAGATACTGGGCGAGATGGAGTCGCGCCGTATCATCATGCGCCGAGATACAGACAATGCGTGTATCATCTTCTACCCCGAACAAGTATGGAACAAGAAAGTGGGGCAACTGCGCCATGCCCTGAACGAGTGGGACCCTGACGACCAGATGATACTGATGCAGTTCATCGCCGAGGCAGAAATACTCGAACCCGACAGCCAAGGCCGCATACTGCTCCAAAAAAAGAACGTGGAGATGATAGGTGCCCAACAAGATGTGCTGTTTGTGGGTATGCTGGACCGTTTCGCCCTGTGGAGCCCGAGTGTCTTCCGCGAAAAGCAAATGCCGCAGAAAGATTTGGCAGAGCGTATAAGACAGAAGATGAAGGGGGACTCCCCCTACCCCCTCAGAGAGGGGGCTCCAGGTTTCCGCCAATGACATACGATTGCCAGAAACAGGGAATCCAATTATTATGGCTCCATTAAAGCCCATTAGAGAACCATTAAAAAGAAAAGGAACATATAATTATCGTGTAATTAACCATTAATTTTGCAGAGCAAGGAACCTGAATATGAATGAGGTGTACCACATACCGGCGATGCTAGAGGAGACGATACGGGGTTTAGATATTAAGCCCGAGGGGACGTATGTGGATGTTACCTTCGGCGGCGGAGGTCACTCACGTGCTATCATGAGCAGGCTCGGAGAAAAGGGAAGGCTGTTCTCGTTTGACCAGGACATGGACGCATATATAAATGAGAGGACCCCCTCCAACTCCCCCTTCAAAGGGGGAGAGTGCAGATTCTCTGAATACCCCTCCTCGAAGGAGGGGGCAGGGGAGGTCCATCGGTTGTCTGAAGACAAGCGATGGCAGTTTGTGCATGGTAACTTCCGTTACCTGAGGAATTTCATGGACTATTACGGAGTAACGGAAATAGACGGGCTACTGGCTGACTTGGGTGTGAGTTTCCATCACTTCGACGAGGCAGAACGCGGCTTCTCGTTCCGGTTTGCCGGTCCGCTGGATATGCGCATGAATCGGGAAGGCGGGCGCACCGCAGCCGACATCGTAAACACCTACTCCGAGGAAGACCTGACACGCGTATTCCGTATCTACGGCGAGATGAGCAACGCCAAAGCCGTGGCACAGCGGATAGTCAGGCAGAGGGAGAATGCACCTATTCTAAGGACAGAGCAATTGACAACAATGCTAACACTCCCCCAAGCCCCCTCAAGGAGGGGGATATCGGCATTATCGGCGACAAGCGATGGGAACGGTTTGAAGATTTCTCCGTCAGGAGAGGTGGAGGTGCCGGCATGGGCAAAGAAAGACTTGGCGAGGATGTTCCAAGCATTGCGCATAGAGGTGAACGACGAGTTGGGTGCGCTACGGGAGATGCTGCTGGCAGCACGCGAGTTGCTTCGTCCGGACGGGCGGATAGCGATACTGACCTATCACTCGTTGGAAGACAGGATTGTGAAGAACTTTCTGCGTTCCGGTAACTTGGACGGCACCATCGAAAAGGATTTCTACGGCAACATACTGACACCGTTCCGCGTGATAGAGAAAGGGGCTACGGCAAGCGAAGAGGAAGTGGAGCGGAACCCGAGAGCAAGGAGTGCGAAACTGCGGGTGGCGGAGAAACAATGAAGGAATAAAGAGTAAGGAATAAGGAATAAAGACGAATAACATGAATTAGTAAGGTGTTGCGATGAGACAGGGCAGCATAAAGGAAATACTTAGCGGAGATGTGCTGAAGCGGGGCTGGTTTCGCAGGCAGTACAAACTGATACTGCTGATATGCGGACTGATATTCGTGTATATCTATGCGGGATACCAAGCCCAACGGCAGCAGAGACACTTGGGCGACCTGCAGAAAGAACTGCAAGATGTGCAGTTCGAGCAACTGACGGTCAATGCGCAGTTGGTGGAAGTGACACGGCAATCGGCTGTGGCAGAGGAACTGAAGAAAAGGGGAAGCAAAGTGAAAGAGAGCGATGTACCCGCGGTGCGGGTGCAATGAGAGAGATTAGAGGTTAGAGATTAGAGTTTAGAGAAGTTGAAAGAAGAAAGTAGAGAGTAAAGAGAAAGATATGAGTGACAATCTGAAAAATACGATACTGAGGTTCGCAGTCATCTTTGTGGTGATTGTGATGCTGTTCGGTGTGGTGTTGTTTCAGATAGGCAGGCTACAGACAGTGGAACGCAGTCAGTGGGAGAGCATTGCGGACAAGTTTGAGTCCGTGACCAAGCCCATTCCCGCAACGCGAGGGAATATCTACGATGCGGACGGACGACTGCTTGCCAGCAGTATCCCACAGTACAGCGTACACATAGACACACGTGTGGAAGCCCTACACATGGACAACGGGAAACTGTTCTGGGAGAATGTGGACTCCATCGCCGAAGGGCTCAGCAGAATTATCGGCGACAAATCGCCGCAGGAGTACAAGCGGCAGATGGTGACAGCCTACAAGGCGCGCACCAACAGGGAAAGGGATATACGTCTGTACAGGGGACGTATCAGTTACATACAGAAGAAGGAAATCCAGCAGTTGCCCCTCGTAAGGCGCGGGTACTACAAGAGCGGTTTCCACTATGAAGACCTGCATCGGCGGGTGAAGCCTTTCGGAAGCCTCGGCAGTAGAACCATCGGCAGTATCTATGGCGAAGGGGGACACGGAAACGCAGGTATAGAGAAGCGGTTTGACGCCTATCTGTGCGGCGAGGACGGCGTAAGTGTTCGGCAACCCGTAGCGGGAAAATTGCAGTACGTGCCCGTGAAAGACGCGGTGAACGGCTGCGATGTCTATACCACCTTGGACGCCAACCTGATGGACATCTGCGAAACGGCGTTGCGTCAGCGGCTGAACAAGACGGAAGCCGATTGGGGTTGCGTCGCGCTCATGGAGGTATCAACAGGCGAGATAAAGGCGATGTGCAACCTGGACAGAGCCGAAGACGGTACGTACTATGAGGCAATGAACCACGTGGTGTCGCGCGTGGAGCCCGGTTCCACGTTCAAAACCATCGCGCTGATGGCGGCATTGGACGACGGCAAGATTGACATCGATGACACGGTGGAAGTATATCGCAAAGGGTGGACCTACTACAACGCCCGACATACCGACTCGCACCCGCGAGATACGGTGTACAGCATCCGCAACGCGCTGGCGGTGAGCAGCAACATCGCCATGGCGAAGATAATCACCGAGGGTTACAAGGGCAGCGCACGCAAGTTCGTGCACAAGTTGGACCGTATGGGGTTGTTGGACAGCGTGGACTATATCATTCCGGGTGCCGACCAAGCACGTATCGACATCCCCAACGACACGGTGACCATCTCGCGCATGTCGTACGGCTATTCGGTGGAGATGAGTCCGATGCAGACTATGCTGTTCTACAACGGCATTGCGAACGGGGGTAAGATGATTTCGCCTGTGCTTGTGCGTGAGGTTCGGAAGAACGGCAAGACGATAAAGACATACCAGACGGAGACCATCGAGAGCAGTATATGCGGGTCGTCCACGCTGCGCGACATACAATCGTGTTTGCATGACGTGGTGTGGGACAACCATTTAGGTACGGCGTCGGTGAACCCGTGGAAGATGAAGAAAGCCCAAAGCGACTTGGTGCATATCGCGGGCAAAACGGGCACGGCGCAGTTGTTTGAGAAAGGACGGTACCAGAGCCACAGGCACCGTATGTCGTTCGTGGGGTATTTCCCCGAGGAGAACCCGCAATACACATGTATATGCGTGATTAGCGGTCCGAAATACTACGGGTATTACGATGCGGGTATGGACTGCGGCTCGGTGGTCCGGCAGATAGCCGAGAAGACGATGGTATATGCGGCGGAATATGTGATTGTGAACGGGGAGAAGGTTCTGCAAATCAAGAATTAACTCCCCCTACCCCCTCAAGAGCACCCCACTTCGCCCTGCGGGGCTCGTAGGGACCCCGCTACAGAGGGGGACACAAAAGTACAATGAAGGATTATTAAACGATAATTATATGAAACTAAGTGAGTTGCTGAAAGGTGTGGAGGTGCTGCAAACCGTGGGCAGTACGGATGTGGAGATACAGAGTATCCAGTTCGATTCGCGACGCGTGGGTGAGGGCGATGTGTTCGTAGCCCAACGCGGCACCAGCGTGGACGGACATACGTTTATCGCACAATGTATCAACCAAGGGGCAGTAGCCATAGTCTTGGAAGACAAGAACTATATCCGACTCCCCCAACCCCCTCAGGGAGGGGGCTCAACAAAGCAGGCACCTGATGTTACCTATATATTAGTAAAGAACAGCGATGAAGCCCTTGGCAGAATGGCACACACATGGTACGGGGAGCCGAGCAAGCACCTGCGGTTGGTGGGTGTGACAGGCACCAACGGCAAGACCACCACCGCCACCCTGCTCTACCGTCTGACAAAAGCCATAGGACACAAGGCAGGACTGCTCTCGACGGTAGTCAACTACGTGGACGACGAAGCCGTAGAGGCTACGCACACCACGCCCGACGCGTTGGAACTCAACGGGTTGCTGCACCGCATGGTATCGGCAGGGTGCGAGTACGCCTTCATGGAGGTCAGCAGCCACGCCATCGCACAGGCGCGCATCGCAGGCTTGGAGTTCGCAGGGGCGTTGTTCACCAACCTCACACGCGACCACCTCGATTACCACAAGACTTTCGACAACTATCGCGACACCAAGAAACGCCTTTTCGACGACCTGCCCAAGACCTCCTTTGCAGTTACGAACATGGATGACAAGAACGGGCTGGTGATGACGCAAAACTGTCGGGGTCACGTCTTCACGTATTCGACACGCGGCATGGCGGACTTCCGCGGGAAGATACTTGAGGAAGGGTTCGACGGTATGCTGCTTCGCATACAGAGTACGCAAGGGGCGGTGGACACCGAGGTATTTGTGCCGCTGGTGGGGCGTTTCAATGTGAGCAACCTGTTGCTGATATACGGTGCGGCTGTGGAACTCGGTTTCGACCCATTGGAAGTGCTGCGCATACTGAGCGGGCTGCACCCCGTGAACGGACGCTTCGAGACCATACACGCCCCGCAGGGCTGGACGGCGATTATCGACTACGCCCACACGCCCGATGCGGTGGAGAATGTGCTCCGTACCATCAACGAGATAATATCGTCCACGGCGGGCAAGCGCAAAGAGCCCGCACAGGTGATTACGGTAGTCGGCTGCGGCGGCAACAGGGATAAGGGCAAGCGCCCCATGATGGCGCGAATCGCTTACGACCAGAGTACGCAACTGATACTGACCTCCGACAACCCCCGCGACGAGGAACCCGCAGCCATTCTGCAAGACATGGCGGCAGGTCTGACGGAGGACGAACTGCGGCACGTGCTGATTATCGAAGACCGTGCGTCCGCCATCAAGACCGCCTGCACCATTGCGCGCGACGGCGATGTGATACTCGTCGCCGGCAAAGGGCATGAGGACTACCAGATAATCAAAGGGGTCAAGCACCACTTCGACGACCATGAGGTGGTGAGAGGGTGTTTGAGAATGAAGAATTAAAAATTATGAATGAATAATTGCTTGATTCGACCGATATGGGTTGCGTATCCCTTGCTCATCCCTTGCGTATCCCTTGCTGTTTGACACGAGGATGACAGCATTAGTAATAGTTAATAATTAATAGGTAATATATGTTGTACGAGTTATTCAACCATTTCAGCACCATCCCGGGAGCGCGACTGATGACGTACATTTCGTTCCGCGCCATCGTGGCGGGCGTATTGGCATTGGGTATCAGTATCTGGATGGGCAACTGGTTCATCAATCTGCTGCGCCGCAAGCACATCTCCGAGACGCAGCGCGACGAGAAGACCGACCCCTTCAATGTGGGCAAGAAAGGCGTTCCCACTATGGGCGGAGTGGTGATAATAGCGGCGATGCTGGTTCCGTGTCTGCTTATGGGCAAGTTGACCAACGTCTATATGCTGCTTATGCTGCTGACTACCATACTATTAGGTGCACTCGGTTTTGCAGACGACTACATCAAGACTTTCCGTCACAACAAGGACGGCTTGAACGGCTGGATAAAAATCGCAGGGCAAGTCACCCTCGGGCTTATCGTGGGACTCACCCTCCGCTACTGCCCCGACGCGGTGATGAACGAGGTCGTGACCTCACGCATCGAGAACAACATCGAGGTGGTGGAGAAGTCGCCCGACGTCAAGTCCACCCGCACCACCATACCCTTTGTGAAAGCGCACAACTGCAACTACGCCGACATGTTCTCGTGGCTCGGCGAGACCAACAAATACAAAGCGGGTTGGGTGTTCTTCGTGCTGCTGACGGTGCTCGTGGTGGCAGCCGTGAGCAACGGAGCCAACCTCAACGACGGTATGGACGGCATGTGTGCGGGCAACTCGGCGATTATCGGAGCGGCACTTATCGTACTGGCGTATATCAGTGGCAATGTGGTGTTTGCGGACTATTTCGATGTGATGTATATCCCGGGCAGCGAGGAACTGGTAGTATTCCTTGCGGCATTCGTGGGCGCGCTGATAGGCTTCCTCTGGTGGAACGGTTTCCCTGCGCAGATATTCATGGGCGACACGGGCAGCCTCACGATAGGCGGCATTATCGGTGTGTGCGCCGTGATTATCCACAAGGAGTTGCTCTTGCCTATCCTTTGCGGGGTGTTCCTAATGGAGAGCGTGAGCGTCATCCTGCAGACGCAGGTGTATAAGTTCGCCAAGCGGCGCGGCAAGCATATCCGCGTATGGAAGCGCACGCCGCTGCACGACCACTTCCGCACGTCCATGGAGCAGGTCTTGCGCAACGACCCCACATGCTCCGTCTATTTCAAAGGGCACGGCAACCTCCAGCACGAGACCAAGATAGTACTCCGTTTCTGCATCGTCACCCTCCTATTGGCTGCCCTGACGATACTGACATTGAAGATAAGATAACCGACCTCCCCAACCCCTCCAGAGGAGGGGCTTACCAATAAGACCTATACGCCTAATAATATCTATCGGGCTAATTAGACTAATTGGACTTATTTTATAGACAACCAATGTATAACCATAAATAAATACCCTCCTTTTATTGAGCCCCTCCGTAGCGGGGCCCCCATGAGCCCGCGGGCGAAATGGGGTGCTTTTCTTGGAGGGGTTGGGGAGGTCCTTTAGTATGAGAAGAATCGTAGTTTTAGGCGCAGGCGAGTCCGGCACGGGCGCAGCGATACTGGCGCAAGCCAAAGGGTTTGATGTCTTTGTGAGCGATATGGGGGAGATAAAACCCGCATACCGTGCCTTGCTTGACCAACACGGTATCGCGTGGGAGGACGGGCATCACACTGCGGACAAGATACTGAACGCCGACGAAGTCATCAAGTCACCCGGCATACCTGCCACAGCCCCCATGGTGCAACAACTGACGGCACAACACACACCCGTCATCTCCGAGATAGAGTTCGCTTCCCGCTACACACAGGCAAAGATGATTTGCATCACGGGCAGCAACGGCAAGACCACCACCACCTCGCTGCTGTTCGATATGCTGCGCCGCGCGGGCTTGGACGTGGGCTTGGCGGGCAACATAGGCAACTCGCTGGCGTTGCAGGTGGCGCAGCAGGACCACGCATACTACGTCATCGAGTTGTCCTCGTTCCAGTTGGACAACATGTATGATTTCAAGGCGGACATCGCTATCCTGCTGAATATCACACCCGACCACTTGGACCGCTACAACTATGAGTTCCAGAACTACGTGGATGCCAAGTTCCGTATCACGCGCAACCAGACCGCACGCGATGCCTTTATCTATTGGAGCGAGGACCCCGTGATTGACCGTGAGATAGCCAGGATACGCCCGCAGGCAACGCTCTACCCGTTTGGCAGCAACAGCCAGAATGTGGCATACACAGACGGCAGCCACCTTGTCCTGGCGGCACCCGATGCCGTGGAACCGCTGCGAGTGCCCCTTGAGGAACTCAGCCTACGGGGCAGACACAACCAACTCAACTCCATGGCGGCAGGCTTGGCGGCACAGATTCTGCACATCAGGAATGAGGTCATACGCGAGAGCCTGCGGCAGTTCGCAGGCGTGGAACACCGTCTGCAATACGTGGCAACGGTGCGCGGCGTACGATACATCAACGATTCCAAAGCCACCAACGTCAATTCCTGTTGGTATGCGCTCGAGAGCATGACCACACCCACCGTGCTTATCCTCGGCGGCAAAGACAAAGGCAACGACTATACCGAGATAGACGACTTGGTGCAAGCCAAGTGCAAGACGCTCATTTTCATGGGCTTGCACAACGAGAAACTGCGCGAACACTTCGGCGCGTTGGGCTATGTGCCCTCCACAGAGGCTACTGCCGGTACGGAACGCATATACGTGGATACCGACAACCTGCACGATGCCGTGCAAGCAGCCTACCAAACAGCACACGAGGGCGATACGGTGCTGCTGTCACCCTGTTGCGCCAGTTTCGACCTGTTCAAGAGTTACGAAGACCGTGGAGAGCAGTTTATGGCAGCAGTGCGAAGCCTCTAAACTCTAATCTATAAACTATCAACTCTCCACTGCCCTCAACTCTAAACTCTCAACCCTCAACTCAAACATGGACAAGAAAGGACTCATAGGACTCTGCAAGAACCGGCTTCGGTACGCCGACAAGACGTACTGGATTCTGTTCGGTGCGCTGATGATAGTGTCGATTATCGCATTGTTTTCCGCCAGCAGCAGCCTCGCGTTCAAACAAGACAGCGCACTCGAACCTGTGATGAAGCATATCCTCTTCCTTGCGCTTGGCGCGGGGGCAGCCTTTGTGGTGCAACTGTTTCCGAGCAAATGGGTGCGCATATTCGGCTACATAGGCTTGGCAATATCGTTTGTATTGTTGCTGCTCACCTTCACCTCGCTGGGCGTGGAGTACAACGGTGCAAAGCGGTGGCTACGGATTGCGGGTATCGAATTCCAGCCGTCCGAATTGGCGAAACTGACGCTCCTCATCGTGGTGAGCGACCTACTCAGTAACATCCGTACCAAGGACAACGAGAAAAAGTATTTCTTTATCACCCTTGCCGTCACGGCATTGATTTGCCTGCCCATCTTCCCCACCAACCTATCCACTACGCTTCTCTTGGGCGGCGTGGTGTTTCTGCTTTTCTTCCTCGCGCGCATACATGTCAAATACTGGGGCACAACGCTGGTGATAGCCATCGGGCTGTTGGTAGCAGGGTACTTCATAGTGGAAAAAGTGTATATCGAACCCAACCGCAAGGCGGATGGAATAATGAAGCGTGTGACCACGTGGGTCGGACGTGTGGATGACCTTATCGAGGAAATCAAAGCCCCCGATGATGAGTTCCGCTTGACGGACGACAACTATCAGCGGTCACTATCGAAAGTGGCGGTGGCACGTGGCGGCAAGTCACCCGTGGGCGTGTTGCCGGGCAACAGCACCATGCGCGACCGCTTGCCGTTGGCGTATGCCGACTATATCTTCGCTATCATTGTCGAAGAGACAGGCATGTTTGGTGCTATCGGACTGATATTCATCTACTTGGCGATACTCTTCCGTGCCTGTCTCACCAGCAGCCGCTACGCCGACTATGCCGCTATGCTGATGACCATGAGCCTTGCCCTTATGCTCACCTGCCAGGCGTTGGTGAGTATGATGGTGGTAGTCGGCATCGGACCCGTAACAGGGCAGCCGCTACCGCTCATCAGCCGAGGCGGAACCAGCGTACTGATAACAGGCGTCTATTTCGGCATCATCATGTGTGTCGCCCGCGAACAGAACGAACTCCATGCGCGGCAGCAGGCAACCGCCGAGGACAGTCTGCAGGAAGTCCCTAACATCCGCTTGGATTAGTATGGAATTAGTATCGGCTATATATTGCACATTAACTATTAATTATTACTTATTAACTAAAACATGCGTTATTTGATTAGTGGAGGCGGCACAGGAGGGCATATCTTCCCCGCCATTAGCATAGCCAACGCCTTGCGCGAACTGGACCCCGAGTGCGAGATACTCTTTGTCGGTGCCTTGGGCAGAATGGAGATGGAGCGCGTGCCGCAAGCGGGATATAAAATCATAGGTCTGCCGGTACGCGGCTTTGACCGCAAGCACCCTTGGCGCAATATCAGCGTACTCATTGACCTCATGCGCTCTATGCGTCAGGCACGCGACATCGTCCGCGACTTCCGCCCCGACGTAGGCATTGGTGTAGGCGGCTACGCCAGCGGAGCAGCCATGAAGGTTGCCGCACGCATGGGCGTGCCTATTCTCCTGCAGGAGCAGAACGGCTTTGCAGGGGTCACCAACAAACTCCTGCGCAACGATGCTGCCAAAATTTGTGTTGCCTACGAAGGTATGGAACGTTTCTTTCCCAAAGACAAACTCATCCTCACCGGCAACCCTGTGCGGCAGAACCTGACCTCCGGCACACGCCCTGAGGCACTCGAATACTTCAATCACGAATTCGGCGTGCAATTCACGCCCGACCGCAAGACACTCCTTATCATCGGCGGCAGTCTCGGCGCACGCACCATCAACGATGCCCTGTTGGAGGGTATCCGACGCCTTTCGGATGCCGGCATACAGGTGATATGGCAGACAGGGAAGACTTACTACGACCGTATTCGCGATGCCGTCAATGTCATGCCCGATGCACAGACTGTCCTTGCCCGCACCATCATCACGCCGTTCCTAAGCCAGATGCCGCTCGCGTACGCCCTTGCGGATTTGGTCATCTCACGTGCGGGCGCATCGTCCATATCCGAGTTGTGTCTCTTGGGCAAACCTGCCATTCTGGTGCCCTCACCCAACGTAGCCGAAGACCATCAGACGCACAATGCCATGGCACTCGTTCACAAATCCGCCGCCGTCCTCGTCCGCGACTCCGATGCTCAGAAAGACTTGATAACCACAGCCCTTGCGCTGATTGGGGATAATGTAAAGTTGAACCAACTGCAAGATAACATTATCAAATTGGCATTGTCGGATTCGGCTACGCTAATCGCACGGGAAGCGATACGTTTGGCAAAGGGTGAGGAATAGGCTATCCTCTCGCTATCCACTCGTATAAACGCTTTTCCGGTTCCGACAGAGAAAGTACGCAAGATGGGTCTTATGCCCCTGTTTTTGCAACGCAAAAACAGGGGCATTGTTGTATGTGTGTATTTTTTTTTGTAATTTTGCGAAATTATACCCGAAAGAGAAGTGATGAAGAAAGTGCTGATAGGCATAGCAATAGTGATGCTGACCCTGCTGCTGTTGGTAGGGGGTGGGGTAGTGCTGCTGCAGCAGAGCCGGGTGCAGACGTTCATTATCGGGATTGTGACGGACAAGTTGTCGGAGCAGTGGGGTGCGGATGTGCATATAGGGCGGTTTCACTACCGTCCGCTGAGCCGGCTGAGTGTGGACAGCGTCTATCTGAGCGACCAACAGCGGGATACGCTGGCTTTCATCGAACACGTACAAGTACGGTTCCAGCCCCTCGCACTACAGGACAAGCGTCTGGACTTCACACAGATAGAACTGCAAAAGCCCTATATCAATATCCAAAAACTGAACGATACGGCACTCAACTGCACCTTCCTTCTGGAGCGGTTTCATTCCGACTCCACGACATTCCCGTTGCGTGTGAATATCGACGAACTGCATCTGCGGGACATGCGGGTACGGTACGACGAACTATTGGTGGACCAAATCAATGTGGACTTCGTGCTGCCCGTATTCAGCAGTGATTCGTTGGACTTCAAGATACAATCGCTGTCGCTTCAGGCGCAGTTGGACAGGTTGGACGCAGGCTTCAGGGCGAATATCCATGGCGATTTGGATTCGCTCTTTGCCGACAAGATGCAACTGACGTACCGCGGCGAGCAGTTGTTCGACGGCGACCTGGCAGTCTATTACCCCACAATACTCGACTCGCTGTATGTGCAGGCGGATTGCAACGACTTGTACCTGAACCACGCACTGTTGCAGGACATGCTGTCACAGTTGTTCCGTAAGCCGTGGCACCTGCCCAAACCCGTAGCGACACTCGGCAATATCCACTACAAAGGCTTTATCAACGGGCGTGTGGACAGTCTGATGCTGCAAGGGGCTTTCTCGTCGGCACTCGGCTCATTGACCGTGAACGGGCACGCCAAGACCGACACCACGTTCCAGAATCTGGACTTCTGCGGTCATGTATCCACACGGCGTTTCCATTTAGGGCGTCTGACAAGCAACAAGGAATTGGGCGTGGTGGCTATGAGTGCGCATGTGGATGTGAACGTAGGCACACAGACACCCCTCTCGTGCGTCGCCGATGCGCATATCAACAAGATAGAGTTTCGCGGTTACACATACAGGAATATCCATTTCGACGGGTCGTTTGAGGATGAACTGATTAGCGGGGCACTGCGTATCAACGATGCGAATATCGGTTTGGATATGCACGGTATGGCTGATTTGTCGGAAGCCGATACCCGCATTGACCTTATGGCAAGGGTGCAGCATTTCCGCCCGAATGCGCTCCATTTAGTGAAAGACTATCCCGAATTGGAAATGGGAGCCATGAACTACATCAGCATCTTCACTTCGGGCAGTACGCCTGCCGAGATGATGGACCAAATGACGGGGTACGTGATAGTGGACACATTGCTGCTGCGAAACGGCGAGAAGGAGATGGTGGCGGAACAGATAAAGGTGATGGTGGATAACCAGATGCTGCGAAACCACCCCGTGCACCAATTGAAGATACAATCGGATTTCCTGACGGCGGGTATCACAGGGGAGTTCTCGTACAACACGATGCCCGGCACGGTGATGGCGTTTGTGGGGCAGTACCTGCCGTCGTTGGGACGCGCGGACGATAATATACATATCAAAAGGCGTACAAATGATGTGGACTTCTATGCGTATTTCCGTGATATAGACAAGATTACGGAGACGCTGGGGGTTGGGATACACTTGCCTTCGTATCCGACAGTCAAAGGTTTTCTGCATGAGTCGGAGAACCAATTCGGACTGCAAGCGTACGTGCCCATGTTGGCAGGGGAAAGTGCGTCTATGCAGGACCTGACGATTTCGGTAGACAATCTCAATAACAGGGCGAAGTTGTCGGTGTACGCGCTGAGTCACCTGCCTCAGGACAACCCTACGACCGCCAAGATAGGCGATGTGAAGACGTATCTGGATATGACCGCCAAGGATGACGTGATAGGTCTGACGGTGCGGCTCGACAATACGGACAGCGTCCGCAATGAGGGCGTGATACGTGTCTCGACCATGCTCCAGCAATACGCCAACCGTCCGATATGGGATGTGCATATCCATCCGAGCGACATCGTACTGAACGACTCGGTATGGAGTATCGCGGACGCACATATTATATATACTGCCGCCGACCAGACGCTGGCGGTGGAGCACTTCGGGCTGAGCACCACGAACCAGTCTATCCGCGCCAACGGTATGGCATCGAAGAGTGTGGAGGACTCGATTGACGTGGCACTGGAGAATATCAATGTGAACTACCTGCTGTCGTACACGAATGTGGCGCATGCGCTGTCGGTGGACGGCGCAGCGACAGGTTGGGCTACGATATACGGTCTGTTCTCGCAACCGATGTTCGAGGCACAGGTTACGATGCCCGAAGCGGGACTGAACGGCGTGCCATTGGGCAGGGCTGTGGCAGAGGCGCATCTGGACAAGGAGAATAAAACGGTGGTCATCACAGGCGATGTGATAGACACTACGGAATACACCATCGCCCATGTGGACGGACTTGTGAAACCCGAAGGGTACTGGGAACTCGACATAGCGTGCGACAGCGTGAACCTTGCAATAGTGAATTTCTGGACAAAGGGTATCCTGTCGGACCTCAAAGGACTGGGGTACGGCAACCTGCACATAGGCGGTCACCGGCGCGAGACCTACATCACGGCAGGGCTGTACGGCAAGAACGCCCAACTGACGGTACCGATGATTGGGGCGACGTTCATGTTTTCGGACTCGGTGCTGATGGACTCCACGGCAATACGCTTCCCCCATATCACACTGTACGACATGGAAGGGCACAAGGGTACGTTTGACGGCGCACTGACACACACACAGTTTGAGGATTTCCGCTACAACATGACGGCAACGGTGGATAAGATGCTGGCATTGAATCTGCCATACGACCCGCAGTCGATGTTCTACGGCAAGGTATATGGCACGGGAAGGGTGGACATACAGGGCGACGAGAAAGAGTGCCGTATCGGCGTGAATGCGCAGACGGAATCGCGGTCGAAGTTCTACCTGAGCGTAAACACAGCCAGTACCGCGGCATCGACTTCGTTTATCAATTTCGTGGAGCCCGACACCACTTCGCATAGTCTGCTGCGGCTGCTGCAACAGCCTGCAGACAAACAGGCGAAGGCTGAGAAGAAGAGTTCGACAAGGGTGCTGCTGTCGTTGCAAGTGGATGTTACACCCCAAGCGGAGATTAACCTGCGCATGGGCGGTGATGACGGTTTGCGCGGCCGCGGGGAAGGCAATCTGAAGTTGAACTATGACGACCGGACAGGCGATGTGCAGTTATTAGGTACCTACACGCTGCAGTCGGGTACGTTTACCTTCTCGCTCGGCAATATCGTTCGCCGCAGTTTCGAGATAGCAGAGGGTAGCCGTGTGATATGGAGCGGTGACCCGACCTCTCCGAGTGTGGACGTGACGGGCAAGTACCACCTGACGGCATCGCTGCGCGACCTGTACGGAAGCGAAATAGAGCAGTTGGCGACCAACAGGACATCGGTGCCGGTGAACTGCGTGCTGCATATGACAGACCAGTTGTTCAACCCTATTATCTCGTTTGCGATAGAACTGCCACAGTCCGACGAGTCCGTGCAAAGCCAAGTGCGCTCGATGATTAACACCAACGAGATGCTGATGCGTCAGGTGATATACCTGCTGGTATTCAACCGGTTCTACACGCCCGACTATCTGCAGAACACCAAGAATGTGGGGCTCAATGAGACCTATTCGCTGTTGTCGTCCACCATCACGGGGCAGATAAACGCATGGCTGAGCAAACTGACGGACGTCTTCACCATGGGCTTCAATATCCGCACGGACGGCGAAGGGGCAACGGCGAGTCAGGAGTACGAGGCGAACTTCCAACTGCATCCTATCAACCAGTTGCTGATAAACGGTAACTTCGGGTACCGGTACAATGACCTGAGCAACCGTCCGTTCTTCGGCGACCTTGACGTGGAGTATATGCTGACCGAGAACGGGAAGTTGCGTGCCAAAGCCTATACGCATACGGTGGACAAATACTCGCTGCGGCAGGCGAATACGGTGCAGGGCGTGGGCTTTGTGTTCAAGCACGACTTCAACTGGAAACCCCGTCACAAGAAGGACACCACACGTACCACAACGCCGCGGGACAGCGTCGCGACAGGGAAATAACATATTGATATACACAATTTTATTACTATGCTCATCAAGACTTACGGTGCCGCCGTGCAAGGCATAGACGCAGTGATAATCACCATTGAGGTACACGCCGAGGCAGGGTATGACTTCACGCTGGTCGGCTTGCCCGATAACGCGGTGAAGGAGAGCCGTGAACGAATCATGTCCGCCATTGCCGTCAACGGTTTCGGCAAGCCCAAGCATACCCTGACCATCAATATGGCACCCGCCGACATCAAGAAAGAGGGGGCGGCATACGATTTGCCGCTGGCGATAGGTGTGCTGGCGGCAGAGGAGTTGGTGCAGACGCGATTATTAGAGCAATACCTGATTATGGGCGAGTTGTCGCTGGACGGTTCGTTGCACGCGATACAGGGTGTGCTGCCCATGGCATTGGCGGCGCAACGTGCAGGTTACAAGGGGATTATCCTGCCCGCAGCAAATGCCCGCGAGGCGGCTGTGGTAAGCGGACTGGAGGTGTACGGTATGGAACACCTGTTGGATGTGGTACGTATGCTGAACGGTACGCAAGCCTTCGAGCCCGTGCGGGTGGATATCGCCGCGGAGTTTGCATTGCATGCCTTTCCCACAGACCTGGATTTCGCCGATGTGCGCGGACAGGAGAGCACCCGTCGCGCAATGGAAGTGGCAGCCGCAGGGGGACATAACCTGCTGATGATTGGTCCTCCCGGGGCGGGTAAGAGCATGATGGCAAAACGGTTGCCGTCAATATTGCCACCGCTGACGTTAGGCGAGGCGTTGGAGACGACGAAGATATACTCGGTGGCAGGTATGATGGCGCAGTACACCAAGCAAGACGGACGTACCGCTGCGCTGATTGTGCAGCGACCATTCCGCAGTCCGCACCATACGGTGACGGATGTGGCACTGGTGGGCGGCGGGAGCAACCCGAAACCCGGTGAGATAAGTCTGGCACACAACGGGGTGCTGTTTCTTGACGAACTGCCTGAGTACAAGCGTTCTGCGCTTGAGGTGATGCGCCAGCCGCTGGAAGACAGGCGGATATGCGTGACAAGGACAAAGATGAGCGTGGAGTACCCTGCGGCATTTATGCTGGTGGCTGCCATGAACCCTTGCCCGTGCGGACACTTCGGGGAGAACAACCCCGCGCACCCGTGTACGTGTACGCCTGCGCAGATACAGCGATACCTGAGCCGGATATCGGGTCCGCTATTAGACAGGATTGATATTCAGTGCGATATACAGGCGGTGCCCTATGAGCAACTGCGCAGTATGGAGCCCGGCGAGAGCAGTGCGGCGATGCGGGAACGTGTGGTCAGGGCACGGGAGATACAGCGGAAACGCTTTGCTGAGTACAACCGGACCGCGGAGGTGCCTGTGCACTGCAATGCGCAGATGACGCCAAAGATGCTGCGGACATTCTGCGTGCTGTCCGAGGAGTGTGACCGGTTGCTTAGTTTTGCGATGAGCAAGATGGGCTTGTCGGCACGCGCTTACGACCGTATACTGAAAGTAGCCCGCACCATTGCCGATATAGACAACAGCGCGGACATTCAACCACGTCACCTCACGGAGGCGATTTCCTATCGGAATCTGGATAGGGAGAGCAGGTATTTTTGATTCTATTTGCTTAGGAATCGGTCGGCGTCCATGGCGGCTTTACAGCCGGAGGCGGCGGCAACGATGGCCTGGCGGTAGTGCGGGTCGGCACAATCGCCGGCAGCAAAGACGCCCGGGATATTCGTGCGGGGACTGTCGCCCTCGGTGATGATGTAGCCTTCGTCGTCACGATTCAAATAATCGGCAAACAAATCCGTGTTGGGACGATGCCCGATGGCGAGGAAGAAACCGTCAATATCAATGTGGCGGAGTTGCTCGTCGGGCGTGCCCTTCCTATATATAAGGTCTGCGCCGTGCACCTTGTCCTCGCCCGTGAGGCGCAGGGTGTTGCACTCGAAGAGCACTTCGATTTTCGGATTCTCAAGGACACGCTTCTGCATGATGTCGGAGGCGCGCAGGTAGGGTTTGCGGACAATCATATAGACCTTTTCGCACAAGCCCGCGAGGTAGGACGCTTCCTCGCACGCCGTGTCGCCACCCCCTACAACAGCGACCGTCTTTTTGCGGTAGAAGAATCCGTCGCACGTAGCACATGCCGAGACACCGCGCCCCTTGTAGTCCTCTTCGGACTGTATGCCGAGGAACTTGGCACTTGCGCCCGTGGCGATGATGACCGTGTCGGCGGTCCACCATTCGTTGTCGTCAATCTGCACACGCTTGGGGGAGGTGCTGAAGTCCACTTGGGTGACCACGCCCGCACGTATGTCCGCGCCGAAACGCTCGGCTTGGCGGCGTATGTCGTCCATCATCTGGAAGGGTTCGACGCCGTCGGGGTAGCCCGGGAAATTCTCTACTTCGGTGGTAATCATGAGTTGTCCGCCCGTCTGCATGCCCTCGAAGAGAACAGGGTGGAGGTTAGCGCGCGAGGCGTAGATGGCAGCGGTGTAGCCCGCAGGTCCGGAGCCGATGATGAGACACTTAGTATGCATAACAATTTGTAAATTAGGCAATTTGTAAATTTGAAAGTTACCGCAGGTCGTTGAGAAAGGCGTCGGGCTTTTCGATAGTAAACGACTGAGGGTCAGTGATATATGCGGGATTGGTGAGGCGGAGCGAGGTCGTCCTGCCCGTGGTCTCGCGCAGTTCTACCGACAAGGGGAGCAAAGTGGCGGTTTCTACCTTGAGCACGAAACGCGCGATGCCCGCCGAAAGGTCGTTGGGGGTGAGGGTGATGAGGGTCTGCCCTTTGCCCGAAAGGGGCTTTTCGTCCACCTGACAGACGGGGACGAGTGCCTTGGCGTAGAGGAAAGGGTTGGTTTGGAGCAACTCCTCCTCAGTGGGCGTGGAGAGCGTAAGTTCCTCAGAATCTTCGCTGTACATATAGAGCGTCTGCCCGTCGAATGCCGATTCAATAGCCCACATCGACAGAAGGAACTGCCTGCCGTGCATGGTGAGTGTGCCCGAGTAGGTCATGGGTTGCGACTGGTCATCGGTGACGGTAAGGGTGAAGTCCGAGCAGAGTGTCTTGTCCTCCAATGAGGATAAGAGGGAGGGGAGGGTGGAGGCTGATAGGGTGGTGCTGCAAAGGAGCATGAGCACGCCTAATATGTTGCGTATTTTTGCGATATTCATCAGTTGTTTTATTATTGTTTATATTCTATCCGTTGCCTATCCCTTGCGTATGGGTTGCGCATCCCTTGCTGTTTGACAGGGCAAAGAAGGCATGATGACGTTAAGATATTTTATAAGACCAATGGGGCGAATGGGTCTAATAGGACTCATAAATGGGGCTAATAGGGCTAATAAGGCGAATAGGACCAATACGCCTGATTAGACGGCACCGAGTTCCTGCAGTTTCTGCTCGAGCATATCCATGTCCTGAATCAGCACATCGCGCCCTTTGGGACCCTTGTTGGGACCGACAATGCCCGCGGCTTCGAGTTGGTCGGACAGTTTGCCCGCACGGTTGTAGCCAATCTCGAAAGCACGTTGCAAGCGCGAGGTGGAGCCCTCCTGTTTGGCGACTACGTAGCGTGCCACGTCGGCAAACATGGGGTCGAGACGTTTCATATCCACGCTGCCAGGGGTGACTGCATCTTCCTGACCCTCAGGGATATACTCGGGCAGTTGGTAGGGTTCGAAGTAGTGCTGCTGCTCCTCAATGTACTCGACGATAGCGTCCACCTCGGGGGTGTCCACGAAGGCGCATTGGATACGGGTGATGTTGCCGTTGCCGGCGTAGAGCATGTCGCCGCGTCCGATGAGTTGCTCGGGACCTTTGGCATCGAGGACGGTGCGGGAGTCGATGACGGACTGCGTGCGGAGGGCGATACGGGTCGGGATATTCGCCTTGATGACGCCCGTGACGATGTTCACGGACGGGCGCTGGGTAGCGAGAATCATGTGCATACCCACGGCACGCGCCTTCTGCGTGATGCGGGCGATGGGGGTCTCCACCTGCTTGCCCGCCTGCATGATAAAGTCACCGTACTCGTCGATAACTATCACAATATAAGGCAGATAGCGGTGGTGCAGCGAGTCCGCAACGAGTTTCTCGGGGTTGAGGCGGCGTTTGACAAACTTGTCGTTGTAGTCCTCGAGGTTGCGCACGCCGGCGTCCATGAGGAGTTTGTAGCGGTTCTCCATCTCGATGACGAGGGAGTTGAGGGTGTTGATGACCTTGTCGCAGTCCGTGATGATGATGTCCTGCTCCTCGACATCGGGCATAGCGGCGAGGTAGTGGCGGTAGAGTTCCTTGTAGGGCGAGAACTCGACCATCTTGGGGTCCACGAGGACGAGTTTGAGTTCGGCGGGGTGCTTCTTGTAGAGCAGCGAAGTGAGTATGGCATTGATAGCCACTGACTTACCTTGACCCGTGGCACCTGCCACGAGGAGGTGCGGCGTCTTGGCGAGGTCGAAGAGGAAGACCTCGTTGGTGATGGTGCGGCCGATGGCAATGGGCAGACGCATCTTCTGCTCGTCCTGGAAGCGTTTGGACGCTATAACCGAGTGCATACTAACGGTTTGCGGCTTCTCGTTGGGCACCTCGATGCCGATAGTTCCCTTGCCCGGCATGGGGGCGATGATACGGATGCCCGTGGCGGAAAGGGAGAGCATGATGTCGTTCTCGAGGTTGGCTATCTTCGAGATTTTGACGCCCGCCTTGGGGACTAACTCGTAGAGCGTGACGGTAGGTCCGACGGTGGCTTTGATGCTGTCGATTTCGATGCCGAAGTTGCGGAGGGTGGTCACGATGCGGTTGGCATTCGCCTGCTGCTCGTCCTGGTTGATGACGGGCGCGGTCTCGTTGTCATAGACCTTGAGGAGGTTGAGGGGCGGGAAATGGTAGTTCTCGAGGTCTTTGCGGGGGTCGTAGGGACCGAGTTTACGTAGCAGAAAATCAGGGTCTTGCTCGCTGAGTTCCACGTCTTGGGGCTCCTCGATGTCGAAGTCGGGGATGTCTTCAGGTTGAGCGTTGAGCGTTGAGCGTTGAGCGAAATCCCCTTGAGCCTCGGGGTCAATGGGCGTGTCCGAAGGCTCCTCCTCGGGGTCACGGGTGTTCTCAATCGTGACGGTAATCGCGTCCGATGAGGCGGATTCGGGGGCAGAAGAGCCTGCGTCTGCGATGTCGATATGGATGGTGTTGCCGCTGTCGGGCTCTACCTGTATCTCAAGAGGCGTATCGTCTGTATCTTCTTGCGTGTCAGTGTCTTGTGGCTCTTCTTGGGGCTTCGGCTTGCGGGCGAAAAGCCCCTTGCACCATTGCCCGAAACGGCGGCAGTTGTCCACGAAATGGCGGTCGATGACAATGAGGAAGACCACGAGAACGACCACGAGAATCAGCAGAAGTCCCAGCCATTGGATGTAGGAGGTCGCCCATTCGGAGATGATTTGACCGTGCGCACCGCCCCAGCGGAAGAAGGTGTCGATGCCCGTCATCTGCTGCGCAAAACCGAGGACAACGGAGCCCCAAAACGTGCCGAACAGCGTGATAAACAGCACTTTCCAGCCTTTCAGCGGGAACTCGAACAGGAGGCGTGCGGCATAGACGCCCAGCGCGAGAATGGGGAGAATGGCGACGATGCCGAATGCCCCGTCAACCAGCCCGCGGGAGATAACCGCCCCTGGCAGACCCAATGCATTGGTGATGCCTGCGCGCATGGCGCGGCGGTCGGCGGCATGCTCGATGATAGAGTAGTCGTTTGCGCCCGTGAAGAAGAAACTGATGTAGGCGATGAGCAGCATCAGTGCCACCGCCAGCAGTACGATGCCCGCTATGAGACGGAAACGGCTGCTGCGCAGGACATTGCCGCAGGTGCGGAGACTCTGCCGCAGGTCGAACTTGCGGACGCGCTCTACGCGGATGGGGTTGCTATCGGTGTCGCCCGCAGTGCTGTGTGTAGGCTTGGTTATTCGTCGTGCCATAGGATACAAATATAATTATTTTAGCCCACAAAGTTACTGCTTTTTCGCGAATTTTGCAACAGCCAAAGCATTTCGGTTCGGACTATTGTAGAAGTTTGCGCACGATGCTTGCTGTGCACTGTCTGTGTGCGGAGATTGAACAACAATGCAGGTACGACCCTTCGCCCCGTATCCCTAAATTATAAATAGTGGGCTAATAGACATTTCTTGTACCTGAAGTTGCTGTAAAGATATGATTTTCATATCTTTACAGGCAAAAAACATAAAATGAACCAAAATTACCTCTAAAACAGTGTCCAAAATGT
>SAMEA104315439__coassemble_164_pt1 | contig 37006 bp, 24 predicted proteins | sample SAMEA104315439__metabat2_low_PE_016 | metagenome-assembled genome bin SAMEA104315439 (sample SAMEA104315439) | gut metagenome | biome: Monkey gut; feature: monkey-associated habitat; material: faeces | place: China | collected 2013 | reverse complement strand
ACGTATTTTAACAAAACAAACACGGAAACGAGTCAACCCGAAAACGGACAAAGCAAATAGCATAGTACCTTTTCTTGTTATAAGACAAATACCATGCTATTCTGTAATTATTATTGTGCTTTTACTTAATAAAAAATCTTCTTTCCTTTCTGTATATAGATATTACCATGAGTCATTTGCTCCACAGAAACTGTAGTTCCCAATATTGTATATATCGGAGCGGAAATATCTATCCCCATGCTTGTACTTGCATCTACATCATCAACAGCACTCCAATTCGGGGGGGCAATATTATAGACCATTGTACAACCATAGCCAGAATAACTTTCGCCAGAAGCAGAAGGTTTAAGATTAGTGAGTAAGTAGTAACCATTCATAGCTCCAGCCCAACCCCAATTGACATGATAATAGTAAACGCCATCAATAACCTTATAGCCGTCAATAACGAAGCAATGCCCAGTTTTACCTACTGCGGGAAAACCTGAATAAATGACAGGATGCCCTTTCCTAAATTCCTCTCTCATTGCCGGTGCCCAATCATTCTCTATTAGCCATTGAGGGTCTGAGTCCAGACTTGCATCCAAAAAGGCTATTTGTGAGTCGAAGCCGAAATTATCTCTCATGGCAGCAGGAACGAATTTGGTATTTATGCCACTTCCGTCAGGGCTATATTGCATATTCAGAGATGCACCGCACGCCAACATCAAAGTTGCCACAGCATCTGCCTGTGCATCGCTGTATCCTTGACTATAATCATTCAAAATATTCTTCCAATCAAAAGGATAATCAGCAAGGTCAATGGTCTTGGCACCACCAGCACCTCCAGAATAAGTAACTTTCCCTTTTCCACAAGCAGGATATGTGTAGTACCGCATTACTTGCGCCATAGCAGTAGCCACACAACCTGTCACTGCACGCCGTCCACTTATTATCGGACACTTATCATTGTAAGGGGTCCCTTGATCATACGTAATATCGCCCAATAACTGTTCGACTGCATCATCTGCGTCTGCAGCATATTCAACTACAAAATAGTCCGAAATGTCTGCGCCATTGGTAATCTGCTGCATCGCATGATCATAATACTCCTGAAATGCAAGTTGAGCAGGAGTAATATCCAACACATTAATAGCATCTGGCAAGTCATAATACACAGGTCTGATTTGCGCCTCCGTGGCAAAGGTCAAACTCGACAACGTTGCAGCAAAGACAACGAAATAGAAACGAGATTTCTTTTTCATAAAACTTATCTTATTATTCATTATTCTATATACTACACTAAATGTCAATAATACAACATCTTACCCTTTGCTTGCTTGCGCAGAAGTTTACCATCTACTAACTTCAGTATATAATATTGCCCCTTAACCATACTCTCCGTTTGAATAATTGTTTGCATCACACCATATTGGAGGTTTTGTGTTTGTAGCAGATGACCAGAATAATCATAAATATGCAATGCTGACGTACCATTGCTCGGCTCTGATAAAGATACGATATAAGTACCATCCTCAAGCCTATTCACTTCAAGAGTTGCATCTTCATTTATAGAACCTAAGGTAGTAACCTTTATTGGAGAAGAAAGAGGAGAAAAATGTTCTTCACACCCCTTGTTTTCGTAAGCCTGCACAGAACAATAATAAGTAGTCTGTGGCTTCAAATCTGAAAATACAATCTGAGAAGTTGAAGCAGAAACACCCCATTCCGTCCCTTGATACACGTAATTAATGGTTTCATCCAATTGGGTCGTAAAGTTGTCTAAAGCGACACCACCAGTTCCTCCAATATGAGTATAACTAAATCTAAACTGGATAAAGTGCATATCTTTGGACAAACTGTATTCTTTCTGTAGATTTTTAGTGGTTCTAAGTACCATAATATCATCCAAGGTTGTCCAAACTCCTGCTGTATCTTTTGCTTCTAATCGCAATTGCCCTCCAATGTTGCTCTCATCCGCAGATGCTACGTAGTTATTAGATATCCAAAAACCAATCTTTGTAGGCGGCAATATATACTCTTTTGACATAAGCCATTGCCCGGTTTGAGTAAAAATTATGGCATTCCCATTAGCAGAAACTGCACTTGTAAGTTGAGCGAAATTCGCTTGCCAACCTTCTTTCTCTATATCCTGCATTGTAGAAAAGTTATCAAAATTCTGTTCGCCAGTAGAAGGAGAGGATTGTATTGAGTATAATGTCGGATAGTAAGCCTCTGCGTCATCTTGTTTCTCCCATACCATAGTGAACGATGTAGAAGATATATCTTGCGCTTCCAGCACTGTCGGTTGAGTGATATATGTTGGGCGTGGGGAAACGGCAGTCATTTGCAACTGGTTCATATAAGAATCATCTGCGGTCGCAACTATCAGATATCCCGTTTTTATATCACAACTTTGCCTTTTGGGCGCATGTCGCACTTTAACGGATATCTCGTAGATACTATCAGGATAAGCCTTTATCTTGCATGCGCGTCCTTGAGTAATCCAAGAAAGCCCACTATCCACACTCCAATCGAAATAATCCGATGAGGAATGTATCTTGATAGTATCCGTTGAGATATTCTTTACTGTGATTATTACATCAGCTGTGTCATACGCTACAGGCATACCTTTGTCATACGTTGTTGTAAGTTGCTCCAATACTTGCGGAGTAAAACTAAAACCATTGTCAGTTTGTGTACCATAGTGAAACGAGATAGTGCCGTCTGCCAACTGAACGATATTCATCACCATCTGATCCAACAACTGTTCTCCACTATTTAACGTAGGGACCCACATGGTAATATTTCCCACCCCGGGGAACAAATCTGCCGGTGTACTATACTGAGGATTTGTATTTGCGGCACTAACTATCCTGTAACCCAATATAGTTTTATTGTCGAATAGTGTGTTAAAAGTATTGTTATTCCACGTTGTTGATGAAAATGTAATATGAGAAACCATTAATCCCGTTCCCACTAACGCTCCGTTACCAGCGTCCCAACCGAGAGGCTGACGATTTTCTATCAAGAAGTATTCATTGGGAGCGGGCGACAACGGGCTCAAATTATGTGCTTCTTTGGCTATTAGATACGCCATATTTGAGGTCTCTATCGGGCTAAGAATGTAATTATTAGTATTGGACAATTGTTCAGGGGTCAGCCACCCCATTGCAAAACGCTCAAAAGCCGTATAAGTAGGAGGGGTAGAACCATTGTTGTTGTAACTACCAGAACACATAACATCCCATGTACCTATTGTATAATTTCTACTATTCTTTGTGTCATAGAAATCCGGCAGACCCAGTGCATGTCCAAACTCATGACAATACGTACCAATACCAGCCTGCACAGCACCTCCACTACTACGATATTCTGAAATTATCAAATAGCCACTTAATGCTTTATTAGAGAAACGTTCCATGGACGATACCTGACTATAGTGCGGCCAAATGGATTCATCGGGACCACCTTCAGCTTCATTGTAGCCCGCAACCACAATGGATAAATTATCTATATATCCGTCTTCATTGTTGTCATATACAGAAAAATCAACACCATCCTGACATGCCAACTGAACAGCCTCCACAACCAATGCACGGGCATTCTTATCGCTTGAATTGCCACTATGACCACCATAATATGCCATCGAATTTTTCAAGTTGTATGGGCCATAGACATCAAATACCAAGTTTAATGTTCCGTTAGAGGAGGCTGAATAATAGTCATGAACAGAGCCTGTAGCATAAGGATTGGAGCCTCCATCATTATTATATAAATCATCAAATTGGTCACGAGCATTAGCAAGCGTAAACTTAACATCAGTAAAATTTACTAACACTACAGGTATTCGAACAGTCCCCTGTGAAGGAACATAAGAAATCAATTTGACAGCAGAGGGGGCTTTCTTAATGCCATATATTGCATTTATATCCCCCACGGGTGTTCCAATCTCAGTCCCCTTGATTGGTTCTCCATCTATTTCTTTAGTAAGATAGTGGAAATGTTCATCACCTCGTAAATATACTTTTTGCGTCGTGCCATCCGGTAAACGCTTCAATACAGGTTCCTGCGTAGCGATTACCGCACGTGCAGAAACAACCACAAACAACAGCCCAATTGTAAATTGTATGTGCTTCATACCTTAGATTCTAAATTTCGCCACAAAGTTACACAAAAAAAAACATTGGTGCAACTTCATTGTTGAATAGTACAAATTTTATGCCACAAGTAATATAAAAAATGGGGTGCCTACTTAAGACACCCCACCCACCTCTAAAAAGATGTATTTCTTACAATAATATCACCTCATTATTGCTTACGCAACACGAGATTGTTCATTTCTGCCTGAACTTGTGCTGCAACTTCAGGATAGTCAAGTGTCATAACAGGAGCATAAATTGGTTCCAATTTCGGAGCTTTCTCTGAAGGAATCTCACCATATTGGTACTGAATCAACTTATCCCAATGCACTTGCTTATCCAAGAGAGAAATACCTGTTTCCGAATCAATGTTCAGAGCAATACCCCACAAGTGAGTAGCATCGCTCAAGAATGGTTTCACCTCGAAGATATTGAAATCCATTCCGCACATATAATCGGAAGCACCTTCATTATTCAAACTGAAATAACCAGAATTTACTAAAGCATCAGCAACACGAGGAAGATAATAGCCGTCACTTGCATATCCCTCACTTGTAGAGTGATAGGTCAATGTCTCCATAATAGTTCCTCCTATCAAATCTGCAGCCTTATCCACATTGTCGTAAGCAGCGGATTTCTCTGCATCAGTCTTTGCCGCATTATAAGCAGCTGCCCATGCTTCCATATAGGAAACATACCCTGCCTCGTCATCTAATGTTCCCATGTGACCACCATGTATAGTTCCTGCAGGGTAATTTCCAACTCCCCATTGTCCGAGGACAACAGAAACACCTCTTTCTTTATCGGGGTTCAATGCCTTTGTTCCATAATACATAGGAGCCTCTATCACGATACGAGTCCCTTGTACAGAACCATCCAAATGACCCGAATTATTGATATAAAAACCATCTGACATCACAAATAGTGTAGCCTGTGCTATGTAACAACGATACGTTTCCCCAGAAGACAGAGTGAGTGTAGTATCTTTGCCTCCATAGTATGTCGTATCAACATCCCATAATACAGCATTGGTAAACGCGAGCGACTCCAAGTACTTTTGTACAGTCACCACACACACAGCACTATACTCGCCGCATGTGGCTGTGATATTAGCCGTACCATAGTTGACAGCCTCAACAAAACCTTTATCCGTTACAACAGCAACTGTCGTATCAGAGGATGCCCAAGTGATATCACCTTTTGCTCCTGCGGGCTTAAGGGTCGCAGAAAGACGAATAGAACCTCCGTCAACAAGATTAACCTCCGTAGGATTCATTTCAATACCAGTTACAGCGGTCGGGTTGTTTTTATCACCGCCCCCATTTTCTGTACCTCCGCAACCAACTAAAGTGGCTGCAAGAACGAGCATAAATGCTCCCAATACACTTTTTTTCATAAGTTTCATTTTTATTCGTTAATAGATAATTTTGTCATTATTGATTCAGAATAGGATTGTAAGATGTCTCACTGCTCGGAATACGGAAAGTATATTGGTCAGCGGTAGCATCTATCTCCGTTCCGCTCAAAGCGCAATGGTTTCCACCACGACGGCGCTTGGTATTCCCTGTTGTTTCAGGCGACAAACGACGGAATGTTTGCAAACCATAGCCCTCCCCCCACATTTCAACACGCCAATTGTACTCTATAGCACTCAACATATTAGCGGATGTCAAGTTATCAATATAATTTTGATATGCAGCTTGAGCACCTGCGGCAGTATCTACACGTTGGTCCGTAATCGCTTGAAGATATTTCTTCGCCTCATCATACTCTCCCAAACGGAATGATGCTTCTGCCGCTATGAGATAGTCAGACTCTACGCGCATGAAAACATTGTCAGATAACCATTCACGATCGATATCATCAGATTTAGTAGAAACAGGACTCTTTGCAGAGAAGAACTTGCCATCCGGACATAACTTGAAAGTAGAATTCGCACTTCCATCGTTGAACCACCTTTTACGGGCATCAAAGGATGGAATCTCGTTGTACAGGTTTTCATCTATTACCTTTGTATCGCCTGCCCATGCATAACTATACGAGTGTATATCCACCTGCCCAAACCAAGATGCCAAACCGGTAGCCGTTTCTGTGACAACCTCCTGTCCCCAAATCCAAGACGCATCACTCACATTATTGAAACCAGTGGACCAAACAGAGGCATTCGGAATAACCCTATACTCACCAGACTCAATGACTTGTTTTGCATATTTCAGAGCGTTCTGATAAGGCAACTTGTAAGAATCGCTTGTAGAAGCAGCCTTACGATTAGCCTTGTTTAGATACGAATAAGCCAAAAGGCTGCGTGCTACGTTAATATCAACTTCCAATTTATTATCCGAAGAACGTTTGGTTGTCTCACTGAAAGCCTCAAAATAATCTATCGCAGTTATCAAATCACTCTCAACCTGTGTATAAAGTTCCAACACTTTACTATAGCCCTGAGGTGAGTTCATATTATTTTCATTGTACAAAGGTACAGAACTATAATAAGCCAGTGATCCCTCTTGATCAAATATAACATCGGTTGTGGGACTATACAAGTTTATCATGTTGCTATACACATAACCGCGCATTGTAAGTGCTTGAGCATAGCAACTTGCAATATCAGCCTCTGCCTCTGTGAAAGAACATAACGTATCGCCTGTGGCACTAATGGTATAATAGATAGTCTCTTTACTACTATTTCGAGCATGTGCTGTAGGAACGCCATACTTGGCAATTTTTGTTACGACCCCGTCTTCACCTTCTGTCTCCGAACGTGTAGATGCCACACTAACAACCATATTGATGTTGCGCAACATCTTGTAGTAATACGTCCACGTATAACTAGTACGCTGTATATTTGATTGTAGATTTTCATCCGTGTAAAACCAGCCATAAGAATACGCAGTCAAAGCCATATCACTGGACAACAAATCCGAGAACAAGTCTATAGAGCGCTTGCCAAACTCATCGTGGGAAGTCGACGTTTTGGTGTAAAGCATCGCATAGATACCACGCATAGACCCCTCAAGCGTACCACTCAAGTTCTCATACTGCTTTTGCGTCAATGTGCTTCCGTAAGGTTCTCTCTCCAAAAAACTCTCCGAGCATGAGACTACCCCCATTAGCAAAGCCAGTAACAATATCAAATTTCTATTTTTCATATTAATATCTCCTCTTAATTATTAATTATTTAGTTTGATGATGTTAGAATTGGAATTTGATACCACCCATGATGGTAGATAGCGGGGTATATTGATAAGAATCCGAAGTACCCGTAAAACTAACTATAGGATTGTATCCCTTTCGTGCAGACAGGACAGCGATATTATCTGCTGTAACATAAAGGCTCAACGAATTAAACTTGATTTTCTCCATCCATTTCTTGGGGAATGTATATCCCAAGCGTATATTATTCAACGCCAAATAGGAATTGCTGGTCAAGAAACGTGTAGATGCCTTGTTTGCATACAAATCCGAACCGTTCGACAAACGAGGAATTGCATTAGTACCCTGCGCAGCAACTGCTTTCTTCTCATCATCGCTCATCAAATCATTCCATGCCCCGCGCATATCAACATGCCAGTTGTATGAACCAGCCTTGTCTGAATTCATCAATTGTGCATACGTATTATCATATCCGTAGCCACCAATACCATAGGAGCATGTAACGGACAATGTCACGCCATACACATCCAAATCAATACCGAAACCACCCGAAAAATCAGGGGAAGCTGACAGACCAACAAAATCGGATCCTGCGTATTGAGATTCACGCCCCTTACACATATACTCCTGAATATCAGCATCCGGATTTTTCACCTTATACTCATAGACATTGCTAATGTAGTTGTTGCCAGTTTTTCCGAGAGATTGCAATGTCGCGGCACTATTGGATGTTCCCCATGAACCCAGATTAGCATCATAATAACCCACATACAGAGCCTCACCAGTCTCCCAATCAATTCCTGCATATCTTGTCATAAACCAGTCATACAGACCATGTCCGACAGCCATTGAACCATTCATGACCATCTCATTATCAGTTTCGATGGACTCAGGAAGGGCTTTGATTTTATTGGTGTAATGTGAACCATTGAGACGGATGTCCAACTTGACGTTACGGGCGTTTACTGCGTGAACGTTGAATTGTAATTCTACACCCTGATTTTCCAATTTACCTCCATTGGTATATTCGTAGGAGTAGCCCATAGACGGGTTAACATAACGCGGGAACAACATGTTATCTGTCATCTTATAGAAATAGTCTATTTCCGCAGACAAATACTTGGACATGTCAAATTCCACGCCGACATCTAACGTTTGTGTACGTTCCCATGTCAAGTTTTCATTACCTTTATATACCCATACGTATGAAGGCTTTCCGTCTTTTCCATACTCAATATTCCATTGGTCTTGGAACAAGTTTGAAGTAATTCCATTCTGATTACCCAAGACACCCCAACTAACACGCAACTTACCATTACTCAGATATTTGCTTGCCGGTTGCATGAAATTTTCATTAGTAAACATCCACATAAGACCTACAGAGCCGAAATGCCCCCAACGATGTCCTTTAGCAAATTTACTAGAACCATCTGCACGATAGTTAGCCGTGAAGCCATAACGCTCATTATAGGTATAGGATGCTGTGGCTAAATACGATTCTAATGCCTGATTTGCCACACTTGAACTCATATTTCCAGTCTTAACAGCATTACCCCATTCCAACACATTCTCACCTGAAGTTGCTGCCACACCATTCATAGAGCCATACGTTTGCGCATTGCGTACAAAATAGGTCTCGTGACCAGCCATCGCACGAATAGAATGGTCTCCAATGATAGTATTATACTCCAATAACTGATTTGACATGAAAGTCATATAACTTTGCTGTGTCTTACTAACACGTCCTAACCCAGCAGCATCACCATAGAATGCATTTGTATGCTTCGAGTTAGTAATACCAGCATACAAGACACTTGCATTTACCGTCAACTTCAAGTCCTTGTAAAGTTTAAACTCAAGTGAACCAACTCCAGAAAAGTGGTGTTGTAGCGTATTATCTCTATCGTAACGCAAAGAACCAGCAGGGTTGATGCCCGTACCAAAAGCACGGCCAGAGCCCTCTGCCATACCATAGTCAAATGCATAGTCTTGAGTCTTTGAATCCCATTGAGGGGTTCCGTCCTCATTGTAAAGATAAACAGGATAGATAGGCGGAATACCGTTTACATAAGCAAAACCATTGTTCATGTTACTGCCTTGTCCGACAGCATTCGTCTTTGAATAAGTGTATGACATATTCAAAGTTCCTTTCAGCCATTTTTTCGCTTGGTGGCTGATGTTGCTACGAACAGAAAAACGATCATAGTCTGACCCTATATAGTAGCCTTCATCTTTCAAATAACCAAAAGAAGTATAGTACGTGGTCTTATCAGCACCACCTGATATCCTCACTGTCGCCTCTGCTTTCTGACCTACGCGGAATATAGCATCACTCCAAGAAGACATATTCTCATATCCAGGTTTCATCTGCTCTTTTGCATCCGGCCAAAACTTACCATCATTACCCATCAGAGCATTACCAGGAAGATTCCACAAATTATACATTGTAGGCAGACCTTTTGCACTAAACAAGGCATCATTGGTCCTTTGAATGCGCCCTGTCTCGGTCGCACTTTGGGTTGTATTATATATTCCCAGCCAAGACATTTCTACATACTCCGCAGGATCAGAAACAACCTCGTACAAAGGGAGGAGACGCATATTGGCACCATACTTCACATCTACATCAATTTTACCTTCGGTATTAGAACTACCACGCTTCGTTGTGATTAGAATAACACCATTTGCACCACGGCTACCATACAACGAGGTAGCGGTTGCGTCTTTCAAAATAGTTGTAGAAGCAATATCACCCGGGTCAATGGACGAAATGTCTCCATCATAAGAAACGCCATCCACTACATACAATGGCGAGGTACCACCATGTACGGAACCAATACCGCGAATACGGATACTAGCAGAAGTACCTGGCTGACCAGATGTGGTCACAACTTGAACACCAGCAACTTCACCAGCCAATGCCTTAGAAATTTCAGAAGGACTCTTTTTCTCTATGGTTTCGGAATTAACGGCTTGGGCGGAACCTGCGAAACTACCTTTGGAGACATTACCATAACCGGTAACGACAACCTCTTGGATAATCTCGGATGCCTCGTGCATAACCACACGCATGTTCTTCTTGATTTCCACTTCCTGTGTCTGCATACCTACAAAACTGACAGTAAGCGTGGTAGCATCATCGGGCACGGACAATGCAAATTCTCCGTCGTAGTCAGAGATGGTACCCGTGGTGGTGCCTTTTACCTGCACACTGGCACCGATAATGGGTTCGCCTTTCTCATCGACGACCACACCGCTAATCTGCTTCTCAGCCATGATTCCCAGGCTGACCAAGCATAGCGCCAAAAGCATAAAGATTTTTTTCATTCGTTTTTTATTTTTGTATTAGTTCTACATTAAGTTAAGTTCAACTCACTTGGTTTTCGTAACCTTATTCGCTCAACTACGGCTTTTCCTGTAGCAAAATGCTACTTTGTATTCCACTAAATCCAGTAGCCCACAATAGAAAAAGTGCGCAAAGGTAATGAATAAAATCGATACATACAAGAAACGGTGCTATTTTGTGGCGTTTTTTTGTACTTTTCGGATAAAATGTATGTTATAACCGAATTATTTGTAACTAATCGTATTGTAAAATAGCAAGTTTGTTGTCATTATATCCTTGCATTGCTGCTTCTTGTAGCATAATGGGTGAGATTTGAGATATTTGGTAGAAAGTTTCTTGTGGGAATGTGTCGCGATAATTCGTTTTTATACGGCGGTTCATAATGTCCACATACGCAACCGCTGAGTTGGCAGAGACTATATTTCTATGATTTTCCCATTGTCAAATCCGTTCCGCAAGTGCTCACCTTGAAACACATAGCCTAACTGGTTACTGATTATTCGGGTACTGTCTATTTGGCAATCAATATTTCGATGCGAGTGTCCGTATATCCAGTAGTCAATGCCAGAGTGAGCAATATAATCACTCAACTCTACCGAGAATGCCCCTTTAATAGGACTACCCGTAAATTCAGGTGCTGTTGCCAACATAGTTGGCACATGGTGTGTCAATACAATCTTGGTTTGTGCCTGAGAATCAGCCACTGCTGCTTTGATGAACTTCAAACACCGTTTGTGCTCCCTGTTGGAATCTTCTGCGGTTAACCGATGCCCATTGTACATAATGCGATAGAAATCACTCACACCATGTTCCGTAGCATAGACATTCTGCGGTTCGATATGACCCCACAACGTGGAAATGATTATATCCACATCCGGCATGTGCACCACGGCATTATAATAATAGTGTACATTTGGCAGTATCTCGCCCACAAATCCATCGGACAATGTGTTCACATCGTAATGGTTGTAGAATTCATGGTTACCCAACGCCACAATCACCGTCTTGTAATGCTCCGACGCCCACTTCCAAAACGGGTGGCATACATATTCCACCGAGCCCAAATAGGCACTATCTCCACCTATGAGCAATATATCTCCCTTCACTTGCAAGGGATGCTGCTCTAAATACAAACTATTTTCGGGAAATTCCAAATGCAAATCACTGACAAACTGAATCCGTAATGAAGGGCGTGCAATCGGGTATTCCGCCACAGCATGCATGATTCCGAGGAGTATGTCTGTACGCTCTATCTCGTCAGGGAGTAATGCACATTCTATTTCCTCTGTGATATTGGGACGCTTTATCATCTTGGCAAATTGTTCTGCGATAAACGTTTTCACCATGACATCTGCAGACAGGAAAGCCTTCGTGAACTCAGGGCAATAGTTTAGCACATAGATAATGTCTTCGAAGTCTTTGGCACCACGCCAATCCTCACCGCCTCTTGAATATAGAGCATCAATCTTGGTAGCAATATAGTACGTTACGGGTAACCGGTAAATTTGTGTTCCCGAGGGCAGGGTATATGGTTCCCGTTTCTCAAAGCCCGGTCGATACCACCTGTTGCCAAAGGACAGACTATTCTCATCCATAGACATCACGTCCACAATCCCGTCTTTGTACAACCATCGGCATAGGGGAGCATTGGGCGTCCGGTCATTTTGGAAATGCTGTGCTCTAAGTAAATCTTCAAAAGCGGCGTGCTCTGCATACGAACCGGAATTTACCACGCAATCCACATCTATAGTGACGCGCGGTTCCACAGCAGCGGCATCCGTGGCGTACGAACCTGCCATCGCACCGCCTACGTAAACAATCCGCTCGTTAAAGGCTTGCATGGCATCGGCGATTTCTTGCAAGCGTTCATTATTGGTTTTCTGCATAGCGGAGGATAATATTATTTAGTTCTTTTGCGGCTATTTCTTTTTCCCGGGTGCGTCCCATACGAAGCGTATCCACAATAACCAACAACCGGTATAGTTCTTCATCATGTATAGCGGCTTCAGGGACAGAGGAGTATAGCGGTTCTACCTGCTGCCCGCGTGCAGTGCCTTGTGTGTATCGCCAAACGTAGTTTTCTTGGCTGTTGGTGATTTGTTCCTTGATTGGCGATGCGCTGATGTATGTAGGCATACCGCGTACTACACGCCCTACTTCCACAGGGAAAACGTACATCACACCATGCAACAGGAACTCTTGCAGTGCCAGTGTGTTTACCCGCTGCTTCTTCCTATCCACCAATTGCGCTCTTTTGCTGCGTTCCAAACTCTCGCTCACACTTGACGGGCTCATACCAAGTGCCTCTGCCAAACCGCGGCAGGATAACAACTGCCCCTCTGACGTTATTTTTTTGAGTAGAACAACAATATCTTGTGGCTTCATACGTTATGTATATCTATTATTTATGTTGTACTGTTCGCTGTTCGCGAATTGCGAACACATATCGATGGCGCAAAGGTAGTATAAATAAACGATATACACAAATTCCTGGCAGATTTGTCAGAGCAACTGCAGCCTGCTAATGTCAGAAAAAACATACAATGACCATGTAATTAAGCCATTGGTTTATTTAGGATTTGCGAATTTACGATGTACGATTTATTGGGATATTGGATACTATTTACGATTTTTCGATAGTGGGGACTTAGTAAGAATCAAAACCTTGGAACAAAAACCCTAACCGAGACAATATCACCTTTGTGCGGACGATACGTCCGTATGGGAAGACCGGTTTGTTTGTAATTAATCGTACTGTAAAATGCTTATTCTGTTGTGATTATACATTTCGTTTGCTGCTTCTTGTAGCATAATGGGTGATATTTGAGATATTTGATGGAAAGTTTCTTGCCATATGGGGGCGTGGTGGTAATAGAGCATCTGTTTGCCCATAGACAATGCGTTATTCTCTTGGTTTTCTGCTGAGATTGCCATTTGACCCTGCAGTTGCTGCAAGGCACGGTGGAACTGCAAGATAGTGAGCGGGGTGTCGCGGAGATGCTTCAACTCTTTCATACACAAGTCAATACACTCGTCTTTGTGTTGGGGTTCGCACGCCAGATATATGCTCCAATAACCCGTGTCGCTCAGCGGGGTGTACTGCGACTCAATGGTATATACCAATCCGCGTTGCTCACGCAGACTGAGATTGAGACGGCTGGACAGGCTGCCCCCACCTAATATATTATTAAGCAGATACATGGTGAGTTGCCGAGGGTGCCCTATTTCGTACGCGCGTGCGCCTAACATTACGTGCGTCTGGTGGGTATGGCGGCGATAAGTGACGGTGGTTGACCCGGAGTTCTCTCGGTGTTCACTCGGAAAAGTAGTGATAATGTCAGGAGCACAGGAGGGGAGGCTACCCAACTCTTTTTCGGCAAGGGTGACCACCTGTTTGGGAGAGATATCGCCCAGTACGAACAATACCATGCGGTCGGGACGGTAATGCGTTTGCATCCATGCCTGCGGAATAGCCGGAGACTTGGCAATGCGCCGCAGCGTCTTCTTGGTTCCGAGAATGGGCATTGCCAACGAGTGTCCGCGAAAGATGAGGTTCTCGAAATCATCGTATATGAGTTCGCTGGGGGAGTCGTTGTAACTCTCTATCTCGTCGTAAATGACAGAAAGTTCTTTGTCGGTCTCGTGCTTGGGGAAGGTCGGGTGGAGCACCATGTCGGCGATTAGGTGCAGTGTGGCACGCCAATGTCCGCGCAACGTAGCGGCATAGAAAGTGGTTTCCTCTTTGGTGGTGTAGGCATTGATTTCGCCACCAATGCCCTCTATGCGGTTGATGATTTGGCGTGCAGTGTAGTGCTCCGTGCCTTTGAATACACAATGCTCGATGTAGTGGGCGATGCCGTTCTGTTCGGGCTGTTCGTGGCGCGTACCCGCGCCGACCATGATGCCTACGTAGGCTACCTCCGACGGCAGCGGGCGGTGTACTATCTGTACGCCGTTGGGGAGAGTATGGTAGAAAGTTTCTGTCATAAAAGTCACTCTTTAGGGTAGGGTGCCAAAGGGCGTGCAAAAGTACAATAAATTTGAGATATGTACAATGGGACAGGTCAACAACAGACAACAACCAATCAACAAAAAACTGAGCAATATATAATAAACCAAAACAGGCAAAAAATACAAAACTTGCACGCGGACAACACGTCCGCGTGAGGGGACTCCCCCCCTCAGAGAGGGGGCGGCTCCATAATAAGTCTTGAAAAACATGACATTTTGACGACGCGAGCCGATAAGGAGTTCTGCTATTGCGGTGGTGATGAAAAAGCGACATATTTTATGAAAGTATTGCCTGTTGTTATTATTCGTACCGTTTTAGAGGTGTAAAATTTGTACATATTGAAGATACGTATTAATTTTGCAGCAGTTTTCAGGCGTAAAAGCACCGGTTTTATGTAGCGCACCTTAAAAATCGGCAATTCTACACATCTAAACTGTTTACGTAAATAGCAAATGTTTAACTCATAACAATTATAGTGATTATGAAGAAATTTACTCGTTTTATGTTTATCTCCGCTATCCTGCTTGTTGCAGGTAGTAATGCCGCGTGGGGTAACAGTAGTGCTAAAGTTACCGTTATTTCTGAGCCCAGTAATGGCGGACAGGTTACGGTAAACAGTAGCAATTCTGCCGGTTCTTATGGAACACAAATATCATCCCAACAAACGACGGGTAGTAAATGGACTTTTGAAACAAAAAAGAAATTTACTTTCTACCGCTTTCAAAATACCAATAACAACTATGTATTCAAGGGATGGGCAACTTCAAATACTGCAAACTCAGGGGAAACTCAGTCTTCCGTGACCGTCACGGGAAGTTCATTGAGTTCCGATTATCCAGAAACGAAATACTACGCTATCTTTGCCCGTATGACGGCAAATGAAAGCAGTGTATCATTCGGACAGGTCAATGTAGGGGCATCTTCCACAGCACAGACCATCACTATCATCCATGCCCATGCAGGCAAGATAACAGCCAGTGTGTCGGGTGATAATGCCGGTGAGTACACAATATCAACTGCCACACCCGTAGCTAACTCGGTCAGCGAAGGCACACAGGATATAACCGTTACTTTCGCTCCTACCTGTAACGGTACACGTACTGCCACGCTGACCCTGCATAGCGACAATGGACTGAGTGATGTAGTGATTAGTCTCACAGGTGAGGGTGTACTCAATGAGCAGTCCCTGACCTGGGACAATGAACCTATTGACCAGAACATGATACTTGGCAGTACTCTCAACATCAGTGCTACCGCGACTTCAGGCTTGGCTGTAACCTACACTTCGTCTAACCCTGCTGTTGTTTCTATAAGTGGCAACACCCTTACTGCCATCGCGGTAGGTACTGCCGAGATTACTGCCTCTCAGGCAGGTGACTGCACCTATAGTCCCGCAAACAACATCACCAAAGAGTTTACAGTTAATGACAAGGCAACTCCCACATTCTGGCTCAACAACGACCCCTCACAGACCGAGGCTGATTTGAAAGTAGGTGAGAGCGTTACTATATATATCGAGAATACCACCGAAGCACTCCAATCCACATACGACAGCAACAACCTTTCCATTGCACAGGGTGAAGGCACTATCACCGTGACGGCATTGGGTGCTATTGACAATACAACATTGACCTTTGTTCAGCCCGAAACGGCGACTATCTATGGTATGGCATTTACGTTCACATTCCATATCACCAAGAACACCGCCACGCTTACCAACGACCTTGCAGCCGAATACAAGGTGGACGATGAGATAACCATTACTGACATATATACCACTACCAATGATGAGATAGCAGTAACCGTGGTGTCGTCCGACGAGAATGTGGTGAAAGTAGAGGGGGAGAAATTGGTGGCAATGGGTGCCGGCACAGCAGACATTACGGTAGCGCAAGCAGAGAACTACAAATGGACTGCCCTCAGTGAAACCAAGACCGTCACTGTCAGCAAGCATGCCAATGCCATAGTATGGTCATTTGCGGGCGAAGAGGCAATAAGCAAGACTCTGTCATACGATGAACGAGTGGAGGTAGCATACACATCAAGCAATGCGGATGTAGAGAACAGTCCGATAACTATTGTGCAGACCGAGGGCGAGGACATCGCTACTTATGACAATGAGCAGCGGACAATCACAGCATCGTATCATAACGGTACGGCAATATGGACGGTATCGCAACCCGAAGACCGCAAGTACCTTGCGGCAGAGGTTACCATCAGCGTGACGGTAGCAGCGATGCAAGCCAATTGCTATGCCGTGGAAGATGCTGCTTCGCATAGCATAGGCTGGTATTCCAACAGCAACGGTATAGAATACACACTTAACGGTGTGGGCGAGACACTGAGTATTGATGTGTGGAAAGAGAACGCAGCCACCGATGCTATCACCCTATATGGTTATGACAGCAACGGCAATGAAACCAAGATTGCCGAATACAGCGCAAGTTCCCTGTCTACAAGTGCAACCACAAAGACCGTGGATATTGCAGAAACTGTCACCAAAGTAAAAGTGAAAGCCGGTGGTACACTCAACAAGCATTTCGGCAATCTGTATATTACCCGCAAACAAGTACTTACTCCTTTCGAGACTGCTATCGCCTTGCCCACCAGCGAGATTGGCGGACAGACTACAGCCACCTTTACGCTCACATGGAGCAGTTGCGCAGACCTTATATATATAGCAAGCGACAATCCGAAGTTTACCTTTACCCCATCAGTCGTTCCTACCAATGGCGGTGCGGGTACGGCAGATATTACCGTTACCTATTCCTCGGACGAGATAGAGACTGCCACTGCGACAGCGACTATATATACTCCTTATCAGCAAGCAACGGTAGCCTTCAGTACCACTACGGGCAAAAAGGCACAGACTATCACGTGGGAAGACGACATCGCCACCATGCCTGCTGACACGGGCGCAGTTATGCTCAATGCCACGGCAGAAAGCACCGTTACCTACACCTCTTCTGATGCCAATGTAGCATATATCGAGGGCAATATATTGCATATCGTAACTTACGGAACCGTTACTATCACTGCCATCGCCGCAGAGACGGAGCAATATCTGTCCGATACCCTCCGCAGAGATATTACTATTCTGCCCCTGACACCTTATATATCAGAGAACCCGACTATCTCGCCCATTATGGCGGGGCAGTCGTTGAGTTATGCGACTATCCTCGGCGGTGAGGCTGATGTGGAGGGTATGTTTACGTGGGCAGACGACGAAGATATTGAGACCGTCTTTACGGAAGCGGGAGAATATACAGTGCACGTGCAGTTTGTTCCAACCAATATCAACTGGTATGCCGTGGTGGATGATATAGAACTGACGGTGACCGTTATCGCAAATACGGCAACGGGTGTGGAAGCCACCTCTGTGCAAGGGGGCGTGCAGAAGGTACTCTATCACGGGCAAGTATATATCCTGCGCGACGGGAAGATATATGATGTGATGGGGAGAATGAGATAACTCTCATTGTAGTTTGACAACGAGAGCCGATACTCCACAATAATTACCCAAGAAAATGGGCTGCCCACATTTGTCAGGCAGCCCATTTATTTACGATTGACGACGCGAGCCGCGTCGTCTCCCAACAACGCATCGCCGACCAACAGTACCAATAATTTTGTATATGCTTATTGGAGAGCGCGGGGGGTTGTCTATAGTATGGCGAGGGCGGCGTCTTCTTTGGCGGTCATCTGCGCCTTGGTTTCGGGGGTCTTGTCGCCTTGTCCCGTGAGGTGCAGGATACCGTGTATCAGAATACGGTGCAACTCCTGCTCAAAGGGCACGCCTACCTGTCCGGCATTGCTGCGGACGGTGTCGAGAGAGATGAATATGTCGCCGCTGAGTCGGTCGAGTGTAGAGTAGTCGAAAGTAATGACATCCGTATAGTAGTCGTGCTGCAAGAACTCACGATTGACGGCAAGTATCTTCTCGTCGTCGCAAAAGATATACGTCACTTCGCCTACGGTAAAACCATAGCCGGCAGCCACAGAGCGTATCCAGCGCCCGGCACGTGCCCTGTCAAAAGCGGGCATCGGCACATTGTTACAGATAAATTGGATCATACGATGTTGGGTGTTACGATGTTGGGTGTTACGATGTTGGGCGTTACGATGTGCGATTTTATATGATATGCTAATGGGTAATGACGACGCGAGCCGATAAGGAGTTCTATTCAGCCCACTGGGCTTCATATCGCTACGGCATTTAGTGTGCTACGCACACCTGCCTTACGCTTCACGTCCCCCAACTGCATCGTCCCCCAGTTGCCAAGCGACCGTTTCGGGATTTACAAACATATTCTATCCGAAGAAGAGGTTGCCGACTACGAAGGCTGCCACTATCCCTACGAAATCACTAATCAGGCAACATACTACGGCGTGCCGTGTCTGCTTGATGCCCACGCTGCCGAAATACACAGCCAACACATAAAAGGTGGTGTCGGTCGTGCCTTGCAGAATACAACACAGCCGCCCCACCAGCGAGTCGGCTCCGTAGGTGGTCATCGCCTCTATCATCAGTCCGCGTGCACCGCTGCCCGAAAGAGGCTTCATCAGAGCGGTAGGTACGGCACCCGCCATATCGGGGTTGAGTCCGCACCACGCGAAGAGGTGCGCAATACCGTGCTCTATCAAGCCCATGGCTCCGCTGGCACGGAACATACCTACTGCCACCAAGATGGCAATGAGGTAAGGAATGATGCCGACAGCCGTCTTGAATCCGTCTTTGGCACCATCGATGAAAGCGTCGTACACGTTGATGCGCTTCACCATGGCTTGGATGATGAACCAGCAAATAACACCCAGAAGCGTGACAGCCGCTACGAGCGAGGATACTGCGGTCAGTTGCTCCTCGGGCAGGCGTACGGCAAAGAAAATCAGCAGTGCCACCAATGCCGTGATGCCGAGTATGGTACCCAGAATGACCTTGTCCCATATCCGGATACGCTGCGCGACGCAACAGGAGACGAGTCCCGCGATGGTGGAGAAATACGTGGCTACCACCAACGGCAGGAAAACATCGGCAGGGTTGGCTGCACCCAACTGCGCACGGTACGCCATAATGGTGGTGGGTATGAGGGTCAGTCCGCTGGCTCCGAGCACGACAAACATAATCATGGCGTTGCTTGCCCGTTGCTTGTCGGTGTTGAGTTGCTGCAGTTCGCCCATCGCCTTGAGTCCCATAGGGGTAGCGGCGTTGTCGAGCCCCAGCATATTGGCAGAGATATTCATAAACATGGTGCCGAACACAGGGTGGTTGCGCGGTATCTCAGGGAAGATACGCCGGAAGAACGGTGCCACGCCTCGGGAGAGGGTGGTGACCACTCCGCCTTTCTCTCCGATATTCAAGAAGCCCATCCATAGTGCGAGTACGCCGGTCAGTCCGATAGAAATCTCGAAGCCCGTCCTGGCGGACGCAAAAGTGCTGTTGAGGATAGCAGTGAATATGTCGCTCTGTCCGAAACAAAAGAACTGGACGCAGCCCATCAAGACCGCAAGCAGAACAAGCCCTATCCAAACGTAGTTGAGTACCATACTAACAAGCAAAGGTAGTGCTATTTTTGCGGATTGCCAAACGAGATTTCAAAAGTCGGGAGAAAATAATGTAAACATTCGGCATGAACGGCTTAATCACATACTAATCACATACTAATCACATACTAATCACATATTAATGTCATACTTTTAAGTCGAAAAGATTTCGAGTGAAAAGTGGAGAGAAGTTGAGAGTTTAGAGTTGAGTGTTGAGTGCAGTTTTAGAGTTGGATAGTTTGGAGGTAGGTAGTGAATTGACGATGCGGGAGATGCACCCCATTTCGTTTGCATGGTCTTCTTGATGACGACGCGAGCCGATAAGGAGTTCTGCTCAGCCTTCAGGGCTTCGTGTCGCTTGGGGCACCTCATTTTTGTCCGCGGGACTTATGGAGACCACGCAGGCACCAGGTGCGCCGTTGGCGCATAACGACGCGAGCCGATAAGGAGTTCTGCTCAAGCCGCCGGGCTTCGTATCGCTACGAAAGCACCCCATTAAGCCCACGGGCTTAATAGGGACCCCGCAGGCGCTCAGTGTGCTATGCACACCCGCCTTACGCTTCACGTTCTCCCAAGCAGAGCAGACCTGCCTTGCGTTTCATATTCCCAAAAGTATAGCAAGGTGAATGGGCGAAATGGGTGAAAAAACACGGATTGTTTGCATAAGTCGCAGGAAAATTGTATCTTTGCGGGCTGAATAGTATGGAGATGTGCCGATTGCTCCGTACCGGTTTGTAAACAAGAATACTAACAATAAAACAAGACAGAATATGAAATTTAACGTATCAAGTACGAAATTGTTTGCACAGTTGCAAGCAGTGAGCCGCGTGATTGCCAACAAAAATAGTTTGCAGATATTGGAGGACGTGTTGTTTGACCTGCAGGGCGACCAACTGACCCTGACGGCATCCGACGGCGAGACCACCATCCGCACCTCGCTGCCCGTGGAGAACCCGCAGGGCGAAGGCAAGGTGGCTTTCGGTGCACGCCTGCTGTTGGATACGCTGAAGGAGTTCCCCGAGCAGCCGCTGACCTTCCTGATTGACGACCAGAGTTTCGGGCTGAACATCACCAGTGCCAACGGTACCTACAGTTTCGTGGGTGCCAACGGTCAGGAATACCCCGAGATGCCTGCCGAGGAGGGCGAGAACACCCTCACGATGCCCGCCAACGTGCTGCTTGATGCCATCAACAAGACCATCTTCTGCACCGCCGACGACGAGTTGCGCCCCGTGATGAACGGTATCTTCTTCGACCTCGCCGAGGACAAAGTTACCCTCGTTGCCACCGACGCGCACCGCCTTGTACGCTACACCAACACCAGCATCCACGTGCCGCAGGCCACCAGTTTCATCCTGCCCAAGAAGCCCGCGATGCTGCTCCGTCAGGTGCTGGCAAAGGAGACCGAAGACGTGGTTATCACCTTCGGACAGAAGAACGCCAAGTTCGCTTTCGGGCAGACCGTAATCGTTTGCCGCCAAATCGAAGGCCGCTTCCCCAACTACAACGCCGTCATCCCGCAGAACAACCAGAACAAGGTCATCGTGGACCGTCAGACCATCGTCAACGCCTGCAAGCGCGTGGCTGTGTTCGCCAACACGGGCACCTCGTTGCTCAAACTGGCACTCAGCGAGAACCAAATCAAGATTTCCGCGCAGGACATCGACTTCTCCACATCGGCGGAGGAGACCATCGCTTGCGATTACAGCGGAATGCCGATGGCTATTGGCTTCAAGGCGCCGTTCCTGATTGAGATTCTGTCGTCCATCGCCTCGCAAGACGTGATATTGGAGTTGGCAGACCCCGCTCGCGCCGGACTCATCCTGCCCGCCGAGAACGAGGAGAATCAGGAGTTGCTGATACTGCTGATGCCGATGTTGCTCAACGAATAAATAGTGTGGTGACGACGCGTCTCGCGTCGTTTCCGGGGACGCGGACGCCCTTGCAGGGTCCCCATAAGCCCGTGGGTGAAATGGGGTGCTCTCTCGTCCGCGGTAGTAGTCACACAAAATTCAGAACATCTGACATGAAACTACAACTAACCAAACCTCTGGTTTTCTTCGACTTGGAGACCACAGGGCTCAATATCGGCACCGACCGGATTGTAGAGTTAAGTTACTATAAGGTCTTCCCCAACGGCACGTCCGAGGGGAAGACTTTCCGCGTAAAGCCCACCCACATCGTCAACGGCGAGGAGGTGCAGATGCACATCCCCGACGAGGCGTCGTCGGTGCACGGCATCCACGACGAAGACCTCACCGACTGCCCCACCTTCAAGCAGATTGCCGCGCAGGTGGCTGAGGTGCTGATGGGTGCAGACCTCGCGGGCTACAACTCCAACCACTTCGACCTGCCCCTGCTGGCGGAGGAGATGATGCGTGCAGGCGTGAATATCGACCTCAAGCGCATGAAGATGGTGGACGTCTTCACTATCTTCCAGAAGCAGGAGCCCCGCAACCTCGTGGCGGCATACCGTTTCTATTGCGGCAAGGACCTCACGGACGCCCACTCGGCAAATGCCGACACCATGGCTACCTACGAGGTGCTGATGGCGCAGTTGGAGAAGTACGATTTGCCGACCAAGGTGGATGAATTGGCTGCCTATACCGCTGGAAATGTGCGTTTTGCCGACTTCGCAGGGCGTATTGCCTACGATAGTGAGGGCGTCGAAATCTTCAATTTCGGCAAATACAAGGGGCAACGTGTAGCAGATGTCTTCCGTCGCGACACGGGCTACTACGGCTGGATACAGCAGGGCGACTTCCCGCAGTACACGAAGAATGTCTTTCTGCGTATCTACCTAAGCACAAGGAAGTAACATATATCCTCGACCTCTATCTTGTAGAGGTCGAGTCTTTGTCGGGTCTTCATCGGGTTATTAACGGGTTGTTATCGGGTTATTAACGGGTGATTCAGCAAGGGATACGCAAGGGATGAGCAAGGGATAGGCAACCCTTGACTACAGGTTGTTCAACGAAAAAGCATATTCAATATGAGTAGCGCAAAACTCATCATCTTAGGTTGCGGCAGTGCGATGCCCACGTTCCAGAACTCCCCCACAGGGCAGATTCTGGAGATTTGCGGGCGGTCGTACCTCATTGATTGTGGCGAAGGCATCCAACTGACAATGAGGCAGTTGGGTGTGCGCACGGGGCGTCTGTACTCGGTGCTGATTTCGCACTTGCACGGCGACCATTGTTTCGGCTTGATAGGATTGATTTCCACGTTGGGCATGTTCCGTCGCACGCAACCCCTGCACATCTACGCGCACCCCGACTTGGAGAAACTCCTGCGCCCGTGGCTCACCTACCACTGCGCCGACCTCACCTACGAGGTGATTTTCCACCCCCTGCACCCGCGCAAACAGGAGGTTATCATCGACGACCGCACACTCACTATCGAGACCATCCCGCTCCGGCACAAGGTGCCCACATGCGGATTCCTCTTTACTGAGCATCACCGCGACGAGGAGCCCCGCAAGCGCTACGCCTATTGCTCCGACACCATGTACCGCGAGAAAATCACGGAGCAGATACATGGTGTGGACCTCTTGTTTCACGAGTCCACCTACACCGAGGAGTATGCTGACAAGTGCAAACTGACCATGCACTCCACTGCCAGGCAGGCGGCGCAGATTGCCCGCAAAGCCGAGGCAAAACAACTGATGATTGGGCACTACAGTGCCCGTGTGGACGACCATACGGAGTTCTTGCGCGAAGCACAGGAGGTGTTCCCGAACACGATAATGGCGGAAGAGAGGAAGTCCTATTTCTTCTGATGAAGCCTGAGTATTGACGTTGGCAGCAGGTTACTTGCTGAAAATTAATGGTTAATTCGTGGTAATTAATGTTTTATCCACCCCATGAAACGTGGTAATTAGTGTTCTATTGACCCGATGAAAGTTACTACCGAATATATATGTTCCAATTGTGGCGCGAAGGCGCCTCAGATGTTGGGGCGTTGCCCTGTATGCGGCGAGTGGGGCACCTACGAGGAGTCCTCGGTAGCCCCCGCGGCAGGCAACAAACGGGGTATCTCACCCCGTGGCTCTGCGCAACCGCAACGTATTCAGGATATTACGGCTACCGAGGAGATGCGCATCGACATGCAGTCGGCGGAACTCAACCGCGTCTTGGGCGGCGGATTAGTCCCCGGCAGTCTTGTGTTGCTGGGCGGCGAGCCGGGCATAGGCAAGTCCACCTTGGCGTTGCAGGTGCTCATGCGCATGGGCGAACGCAGAACGCTCTATGCCAGCGGTGAGGAGAGTGCCAAGCAACTGAAACTCCGTGCGGAACGCCTTGCCGGCAGTCCCGACAACCTCTACATCATGGCGGAGACCTCGCTCGAGCGAATCCTTGACAGCGTCACCGACCTGCAGCCCGACTTGGTGGTCATAGACAGTATCCAAACCATTGGTACAGAGGCGATTGAAGCAAGTATCGGCAGTCTCAGTCAGGTACGGGAGTGCGCCGCGCGGATACTCCAATACGCCAAAGAGAAAAACGTCCCCTTCATCATCGTGGGGCATATCAACAAGGAAGGGTCACTTGCAGGACCCAAAGTCCTCGAGCATATCGTGGACACCGTCCTCCAGTTCGAGGGCGACCAGCACTACATCTACCGCATTCTCCGCGCGCAAAAAAACCGCTTCGGCAGCACCAGCGAACTGGGTATCTTCCAGATGCAGCAGGACGGACTGCGCGAAGTGACGAACCCCAGCGAACTGTTGCTTTCGGGTAACCGTGAAGGGCTGTCGGGTATCGCTATCGCTGCGGCAGTGGAGGGCGTCCGACCCCTGTTGATTGAGGTGCAGGCACTGGTGGCAAGCGCAGCCTACGGCACGCCCCAGCGCAGCAGCACGGGCTTCGACGGGCGCAGACTGAACATGCTTTTGGCTGTCTTGGAGAAACGTGTCGGCTTCAAATTGTTGCAGAAAGACGTTTTCGTGAACATCGCTGGCGGTCTCCGTGTCAATGACCCTGCCATTGATTTGGCGGTCTTGGCGGCAGTCTTGTCGTCGAATATGGACGTGGCGCTGGATACCAACATCTGCCTCACGGGCGAGGTTGGGCTCTCGGGCGAGATACGTCCCGTAAACCGTATCGACCAGCGCATCAGGGAAGCCGAAAAACTCGGTTTCGAGCAAATCATCATTCCCGCAGGTCAGCGTTTTAACGCGGGCGGGTTGCATATCCGGGTGATAGAAGTGAGCCGCGTGGCAGAGGCATTCCGCTACTTGATTAAAAAATAATTTGCATATTTCCATAAAAAGTCGTACCTTTGCGGGCTACTTTGAGTATCATTTTGTAAAAGGAAAATTTCATGTTGTTATGAAAAGGCATCAATTCATATTGGCTTTGGTAACTCTTTTGCTGCCATGTAACCTTGTGATGGCGCAATGGGACCACTTGGAGATAGGTTTGCATGGAGGTGCAGGGTTCTATTGGGGTATCTCGCAGCAGGGGGATTATGTGCGTACCAACAAGGTCGGATTGTGGATAACCGACAGTGAAGACAAGATGCCTCCCGGCTTTGAGACTTATGGGGCGTTTGTGCGCTATCGCTTTGATAACCATTGGAATGTTGCCGTAAAAGCCACACGCCAAAGGACATACTATAATGAGTACAGGTATGTAGGCAGCGAGAAAGTCGGGCAGAATTCCTACTACAATGCCATGTGGCATTTGGACGCAACCGCCGAGTTCAACATACTGAATTATTCATTGGACCGCTTTCTGGTAGGGGAGGACAGGACATTCAGCGTAACGCCTTATGTGCTATTGGGCGCGGGTGTTACTATGTACAACAAACAGGCGGTATTGCGAGAGCGTGGTATGACGGACGAGAAAGGTAGCAATTACCCTATGGTCGGGGCAAAAGATGTCAACTATACGTCTGACTATGCGGGTAAAACGGGCGTGGCATTGTACATTCCTGTAGGACTGGGAGTGAAATGGCGCCTGACGTATAACTGGCAGGTACAAGCCAGTGCCCAGTATCATTTGTATATTTCGGGAACGAATCCCAATGGTCTGAGTAGCAACATAGAAGGAGGCTCAAGGGCGGTTCCGTATGACCAACTGCAGATGAAATCTATAGGTGGAAACCATAACCTGTTGGTTACTATCGGGGCTGCATATAACTTCGGCAACTTCGGGTATAAGTCGAGTTCAAAGAGAGCGTCATGCCGTTGCGACGGATACTTTTAGTTTATCGGAAGAGGAGTGTAAGGTGGCGGTGTAGATGAGAAAGTTGCTGCTGTCTATAGTGATAGTCCTGCCTGCTCTTGTTTGGGCGGATACGCGAATGTACCGCTGTGAATTAGGATTGCAAGCGGGGGGCAGTTACTATGTGGGTGATGCTACGCGGCATATCTTTACGAACCCCTTGGAGACTTTCGGCGGACAGTTCCGCTACAAGTTCGACAAGCGATGGGCTATGCAGGTGAAAGCGCAACGCCAACGGATTACATTCCGCGAGCATGGCACGGAGGGTACGTTGTACTACAATCCGATGTGGCATGTGGACGTAGCGGGAGAGTTCAATTTCTTCCGTTTCGGGGAGCGCGGCTACGATATGCGCGTGAAGCCCGTCACGCCCTACATGTTTATAGGTGTGGGCGTCAGCGTGTACAATGAGACTGCGACAAAGAGTAGTGACAATAAATTTCCTCTTCTCATTGGCGGGGGGAGCAAACCCAAAGCAGGTATGTATATTCCTATGGGTATTGGCATGAAGTGGAAGTTTGCCGACCGCTGGCAACTGCACGTGGCATGGCAGCATCAGATATACTTTGTGGACAACATTGAGGGACTGCCCGCTTTGGACGGACGTACCAATCCTGCGGTTGGCGGAGGCAGGTACGGTCTTAACGGGACCAACATACTGAACAATGATTTAACCTCTACATTGACGCTTGGCATAGTTTTTGAGTTTGCCAAAGAGAAGAAGATATGCAAGGTCTGTAGATAAAAACAAGCAACGCGATATGGGCTACAAGCAACAAATACAACCGGATAGGATACCTCGCCACATCGCCATCATCATGGATGGCAATGGCCGTTGGGCGAAGCGTCAGGGTTTGGCGCGTATGTTCGGGCACCGCAAAGGCGTGGAGACCGTCCACGAGATTACGGAAGCGGCAGCCGGACTCGGCATCGAGTACTTGACCGTCTATGCTTTCTCCACAGAGAACTGGAACCGCCCTAAAGAGGAGGTGGATGCTTTGATGTCCCTGCTGGTGGACACTATCGCAAAGGAGACGCCCACACTGATGAAGAACAACGTACAGTTGCTCACCATTGGCGACCTCAATCGCCTGCCCGACGAGGCACACCGCAAGTTCGACGAGTGCATGCGGCAGACCTCTGTCAATACGGGTCTCAAACTCGTGGTGGCACTCAGTTACAGCAGCCGTTGGGAAATCATCCGTGCCGTGCAGGACATTGCCGCCGAGGTCAAGAGCGGTACCATGCGCCTTGAGGACATCAACGAGCAGACCGTCTCTGCCCATCTCACCACCGCCGATATGCCTGACCCCGACCTCCTCATTCGCACCAGCGGCGAACTGAGAATCAGCAACTTCCTGCTCTGGCAACTGGCATATTCCGAATTGTATTTCACCTCGTGCCTGTGGCCGGAGTTTACCGCCGAAGAGTTTTACCATGCCATCGTGGACTATCAGCACCGCGAACGTAGATTTGGAATGACCAGTGAACAGATACATTAACCTCATACTATTGTCCCTGCTCTGCGCGCTACCCCTTGCCGCGCAGACCGACACGCCTGCCGACACCACGGCAGCCCCCACACCGTCCATCGAGTACACCATGCAGCGCAAGACCTACGAAATCGCAGGTATCAGCGTCACGGGAGCCGACAGTTACGAGGATTTCGTCCTCATCGGCTTCTCCGGTTTGGCGGTGGGCGACAAGATTGAGGTGCCGGGCGACCAAATCACCAAGTCGCTCAAACGCTTCTGGAAACAGGGGCTCTTCTCCGATGTTAAAATCAAAGCCACCAAGATTGAGGGTAACAAGATATGGCTCGAGATAGCCCTCAAACAGCGTCCCCGTATCTCCGATGTGGCATATAACGGCTTGAAAAAGAGCGAGAAAGAGGACGTCGAAGTCAAAGTAGGCATACAGAAAGGCGGACAGATGACGCCCGACCTTGCCGACCGTGCGCAGAAGGTCATCGCCAAGTACCTTGCCGAAAAAGGCTTCTACAATGCCGAAATCAAGGTGCTCCAGTTCGACGACAAAGACCACCCTGGCTACGTCAAAGTGGCTGTCAACGTGGACAAAAAGGCGAAAACCAAAGTCGGACACATCTACATCACGGGCAATGAGGCGCTGACTGACAACCAAATCAACCACGCCATGAAGAAGACCAACGACAACAACATCATCAACCTCTTCCGCACCAAGAAATTCGTCGCGCAGGAGTTTGAGAATGACAAGAAGTTGGTCATTGAGAAGTACAACGAAATCGGCTACCGCGACGCCCAAATCGTCGCCGACAGCGTAGTCCGTTCCCCCGAAGATTCCACCCGCGTCGATGTCTATCTCACTATCGATGAGGGCACAAAGTACTTCTTCCGCGACATCACATGGGTCGGCAACACCGTTTACCCCTACGAATACCTCAACGCCGTCCTCGGCATCAAGCGCGGCGACACCTACAACCTCAAGGAACTCAACAAACGCCTCAACGAGGACGATGATGCCGTCTCCAAACTCTACACCGACCAGGGCTACCTCTTCTTCAATGTCGAGCCCGTCGAGGTGCGCATCGACGGCGACTCCATTGACTACGAGATGCGCATGTACGAGGGGCAACCCGCCACTATCAACGAAATCAACATCGTCGGCAACACCCGCGTCTATGAGCACGTCGTCCGCCGCGAACTCTACACCAAGCCCGGGCAACTCTACTCCCAGTCCGACATCATGCGCTCTCTCCGCGAGTTGGCGCAGATGGGGCACTTCGACCAGGAGAAGTTAGTCCCTGATATTCAGCCCAATCCCGAGGACGGCACCGTGGACATCACCTACCAACTCGAGACCAAATCCTCCGACCAAATCGAGTTCTCGCTCGGCTGGGGTGCCACTGGTCTCGTCGGCTCGTTGGGACTCAAGTTCACCAATTTCGCCATCCAGAACCTCTTCAACCCCAAGAGTTATCGCATTGTGCCGCAGGGCGAGGGGCAGACCTTCTCCATCAACGCCCGCACCAATGGTATCTACTACACCTCCGCCTCCATCAGTTTCTTGGAACCGTGGCTTGGCGGCAAGCGACCTAACTCTCTGAGTGCCAGCATTTTCTTCGCTTCGCAAACGGGCTATTCCGACCGTTTCCTCAAGGGCTACAACAGCCTCTACAACAACTACTACAACTACTACAACAGTTACTACGGCGGCAGCAATTACTACGACAACTACCGCGAAATGGAGGCGGACAAGGGCAAGTATCTCCGCACTTTCGGCGTCAGCATAGGCTACGGCAAGCGTCTCAGTTGGCCCGACGACTACTTCTCCTTCTACGGCGAACTCAGTTACCAGATGTACATGATGAAGGACTGGCCCTACCTCATCATCACCGACGGCACCAGCCACAACCTCGCCCTCAACCTCCAACTGTCGCGCTCCAGCATCGACAACCCCATCTACACGCGCCGCGGTTCCCAGTTCACGTTGGGCTTGAAAATCACCCCGCCGTACTCCCTCATCAAGGGCACAACCGATGCCGAGTACGCCCAGATGACCACCTCCGAGCGCTACCATCTCCTCGAGTACCACAAGTGGCGCTTCTCGGGCAAGGTCTTCACGCCCCTCACCGCCGACTCCAAACTCGTCCTCATGGCACGCGCCGAATTCGGCTACCTCGGGCACTTCAACAAGAACGCCAAATCGCCCTTCGAGACTTTCTACATGGGCGGCGACGGTATGTCCAGTTACTCCAGTTACTCCACCGAGTACATCTCCATGCGCGGCTACCAGTCGGGTTCCCTCACCCCCTACGACGCCACGGTCGGACGCAATATGGGCTACCTATATAATAAGTACACCATGGAACTCCGCTACCCCATCTCCCTCGAGCAGAACGCCACCATCTGGGCGCTGGCTTTCGTCGAAGCGGGTAACTGTTTCGCCGACATCAAGGACTACAACCCCTTCAACCTCAAGCGTTCCGCCGGCGTCGGCATACGCCTCTTCCTCCCGATGTTCGGACTCATGGGTATCGACTGGGGTTGGGGCTTCGACCCCATCAACGGCTCCATGTCCTCGGGCAAGTCGCAGTTCCATTTCGTCCTCGGACAAGAATTGTAAGCAGTATGAAGAAACTTCTCATAATCAGTCTCTTAACATTCCTCTCATGGTCTCTGCCGACCACCCTTTCCGCGCAGAAATTCTCCGTGGCGTACATCGACATGCAGTATATCCTCAAGAACCTCCCGCAGTACGAAACCGCCAACGAGCAACTCGCCATGATATCCAAACGCTGGCAGAAGGAGATTGACGCCGCCCAACAGGAGGCGCAAATCCTCACCTCCAACTACCAGACCGAGCAAATCTTCCTCTCCGCCGACATGAAGTCCAAGCGCGAAGACGAGATACTCCAGAAAGAGCAAGAGGTCCTCGAACTCAAGCGCAAGTACTTCGGACCCGACGGCGAGTGGTACAAGAAGCGCGAGTCCCTCCTCAAGCCCATTCAGGACGAAATCTACAACGCCATACAGGAACTCGCGAGCGAAAAGCGGTACGACGTCATCAAGGACCGCTCCGCCGACCCGTCCCTCATCTACATGTCCTCCAAACTCGACGTCTCCGACCAGGTACTCGGGAAACTCGGAGCCAAGTGACTCATAATCAACCGATAATAATAACAAATAAACTATACGAAAATGAAGAAAATCATTCTTATGCTGGCAATGGTACTGCCCATGCTGGCGAGCGCGCAGAAACTGGGGCACATCAACTCGCAGGAGTTGCTTGCCGCCATGCCTGAACTCAAATCCATGCAAGCCAAACTCGACACTCTTGCCAACCAGTACGAACTCCAGTTCGCCAACATGCAGGAGGAGTTCAATAAGAAAGTCGCTGATTTTCAGGCTTCTCAGGCTACCATGACCGATGGCGTTCGTCAGTTCCGTCAGCAGGAGTTGGCAGAGATGGAGCAGCGTATCCAACTCTTCAGCCAGACCGCTCAGCGTGACCTGCAGGCTAAGCAGCAGGAGTACCTCCAGCCCGTCCAGAAGAAGATGCTCGATGCTATCAAGAAGGTCGGTGCCGCACAGGGTTGCACCTATGTCTTCGACTCTATGGCTACCCTCTACATCGCCGATGACGCTCTGGACCTCATGCCATTGGTCAAGAAAGAACTCGGAATCCAATAACCCCGACTCCGAAATTCTATAACCGGACATCCGAAATCCAATAACCATTAATCTCCGGCTTTTCCCTGACCTTTCCCTGATGTTACCCTGCCCTTACCCCGACCTTACCTTGACCTTGTCGCGACTTTGTCGCGGGTCTATCGGGAGTCTCTCGCGGGTCGTTTGTGAATTTATTAAAATTCTTTCACGACTTTGCCGTCTCCCTTTCGACTTTCAGTCGTGATAAGTCAGAACCCATCAGCAAGGGATAGGCAAGGGATGCGCAAGGGATAGAATAAGGATAGGTGAGAATTGCCGAAGGCATCCCGTTAAGCGATATTAACTATTAATTATTACCTATTAACTAAAAAGGTGGCTGACGGTTATTTGGAGACACATTATGCGGAATACGAGAAGCGCAAGGCGGCGTGGTTGCGCAAGCGCAGTCGCTTGCCTTCCCGCAAGCCCGCACCCCCTATCCCCCCTCGTCCCGACGACGAAGCCTTATAGGTGTGGGGACGGCGCGTCCCGCGTCGTCAAAGTGCAGTACGTGGAAAATTAATGGTTAATTCGTGGTTAATTACATGTTCCTCAATACATTAACGGTCAATTAACGGCAATTAACGGAGTCCATTCCCCTGCCTTTTTAATGGTTCTTTAATGGCTTTTAATGGAGTCCCCACATGGCATTACGTGGAAAATTAATGGTTAATTACACGGTTAATTATATGTTCCTTTTATTTTAGTGGCTTTTAACGGAGCCCTTGATTATTAGATGTTTATATTCACTAATACTTTATGGTAGAAAAACTACAACAAACCCTTCGTGACTCTGCAGTAGCACGTTGGACCGTCCTTTTCCTTGTGGCATCGATGATGTTCTTTGCCTACATGTTTGTCGACATTCTCTCGCCGCTGGCTTCTCTTCTTGAGAAGTCCTACAACTGGGACCGTGGCGATTTCGGCACCTACGCAGCGGGTGAATACCTGCTCAATGTCTTTGGTTTTCTGATTATTGCGGGTATCATCCTCGACAAAATGGGTGTCCGTTTCACGGGCACGCTCTCGGCGTCGCTCATGGTTATCGGTGCCGCTATCAAGTACATCGGTATCAGCGACTGGTTCGATGCCAACAATGTCTCGTGGCTCAACTCATGGTGGACCGACATGCCGGGCTCGGCGAAGGTGGCCATGTTCGGATTTATGATTTTCGGTTGCGGTTGCGAGATGGCAGGCACCACGGTCAGCAAGATTCTCGCCAAGTGGTTCAAAGGCAAGGAGATGGCTCTGGCTATGGGACTTGAGATGTCCATTGCCCGTATCGGTGTGTTTGCTGCCATGCTCTTCTCGCCTATGATTAGCCACGCTTTCGCAATCGATGGCACGGACTCCGTGGTGGCACCCCTGCTCTTCTCCGCACTCTTGCTGGTCATCGGACTTATCAATTTCCTTGTCTTCACCGTCATGGACACCAAGTTCGACAAGCAACTCGTTGCGGCAGGCGAGATGACTGCCGAGCACGACCCTGAGGATGAGTTCCATATCTCCGACCTCGGACAAATCTTCAAGTCCAAGATGTTCTGGATTGTCGCTATCCTCTGCGTACTCTACTACTCGGCTATCTTCCCCTTCCAGCGTTTCGCCACCAACTTCCTCGAAGAGACCCTGCAAATCTCCAACGCCGAAGCCGCAGGTCTGTTCAAGTGGTTCCCCATATTGGCTATGGTGCTCACGCCTTTCCTCGGCGCGTTTATCGACAACAAGGGTAAGGGTGCCTCGATGATGATGATTGGCGCACTCATCATGATTGCCTGCCATTGCGTTTTCGCTTTCGTACTCCCCGCGTTCCCGAGCAAGACCCTTGCCCTCGTCACTATCTTGGTGTTGGGTGTCAGTTTCTCACTCGTACCCGCGTCTATGTGGCCCTCTGTGCCGAAGATTATTGACGAAAAGGTATTGGGTTCCGCCTACTGCCTTATCTTCTGGGTGCAGAATATCGGACTTTGCCTCGTGCCGCTGCTTATCGGTAAACTCCGCGAAGCGACGGGCGGTTATCTCGTTCCGATGATTGTTTTTGCCTCTTTCGGCGTCATCGCGTTTGTTTTCTCATTGCTCTTGAAGATTGAAGACAAGAAGAAGGGCTATGGATTGGAACTTCCTAATAAAAAATAAGGACTCGCTTTGTGTGAGTACCGACACACGCAACCTGCCCGCAGGTTGCGTGTTCTTTGCGCTTTGTGGAGCCAATTTCGACGGCAACCGCTTTGCCGCCCAAGCCCTCGACAAAGGTGCCTCAATGGCTATCGTCACAAACGAAGAAGTCTACAACCAACTAATCAAGGACTACGGCGAAGCCCGTGCCTATCTTGTCCCCCCCTCTTTGAGGGGGTCGGGGGGAGTCTGTGCTTTACAGAGCCTTGCTTTGTCATGGCGTCGTGCTCTCGGTCTGCCCATTATCGGCATCACGGGCACCAACGGCAAGACGACCACCAAGGAGTTGTTGGCTGCCGTCCTTTCTACCAAGTACAACATCTACTACACGCAGGGCAACCTCAACAATTCCATTGGCGTACCGCTCACCTTGTTGAGCATTACCCGTGCGCACCAGATGGCGATTGTGGAGATGGGGGCTTCGCACCCGGGCGACATAACGGAACTGGTGAATGTCGCCGAACCGAACTACGGACTCATCACCAATGTCGGACACGCCCACTTGCAGGGCTTTGGCTCTTTCGAGGGCGTACAACGCACCAAGCGCGAACTCTACGACTACCTCCTTACCCATCATGGTTACATCTTCCGCAACACCGACAACCCCTACCTATCTCAGATGTATGAGGAAGCAAAAAAAGATGCAGTAAGTAGAGAAACCACCGATACTCTGCACCACTCCCCCCTATGGGGGGAGCCGGAGAGGGGTTTATACCATACCGGCACCATGCCTACTGGTACCCACCTTGTCGGCAACTACAACGCGGAGAACATCTCTGCCGCGCTCTGTGTAGGCGAATACTTTGGCATACCCCGTGAGCAAGGCTTGGAGGCGATACGTGCTTACGTTCCCAGTAATGGCCGCTCTCAATCCATGGACACGGCGCACAACCACCTCATTGTGGACGCATACAATGCCAACCCCACATCCATGCAGGCGGCCATCAATGCTTTCATGGGCGACACCTATATCCTTGGGGCGATGCGTGAGTTGGGCGACTACAGCCATTTGGAGCACCAGAACATCGTCAACATGTTGGCGGAGCGCAAGGCGGATGTGGTCTTCTTGGTCGGTGACGAATACCGCACCACCACCTCCCCATACCCCGTCTTCACCACAGTGGACGACCTCTGTTCCTATCTCCGGCAGCACCCTCTCCTCCACCGCCACATTCTCCTCAAAGGCTCCCACTCCAACCACATGGAAACCCTCATCCCCTACCTGTAAACGGATTAGGCTTATTGGACGTATTTGGCTTATTCGCCCCCTTTGTCCCTTTGCCCTATTCGCCTTATTGATAGTCATAACATAGAACTCCCAATAAACGCAGATACAGCACGCCATCGGCGTGCTGTATCTATGTTGTTATGTACAAATTGCTGATACTCAGCGTTTGTCGAGAAGAGGCGACTCGAACGCCCGACCCCCACGTCCCGAACGTGGTGCGCTACCAACTGCGCTACTTCTCGTCGAAAGAAAGGACTTCTTTTTCACAATCTCCGTCACTATATCGCACGATGTCATAACGGAAATGCACGCCATTCTTCCGAATTGGGTTGCAAAGGTACTGCTTTTTTGTCAAGTATGCAAATAAAATCGCATACCTATACGAATTATTTTGTTCTGTACTGTCCACGTTAATGGGGAATTGTACGGGGACATGGAAAACCTATGGCTAATTCGTGGTTAAAATTATATGTTCCTTATCCCTGTTGAACAGACATATTGGGCTTATTAGGTATATTTGTCTTGTTAGGCTTATTCGCCCCATTCGCTCTATTGGACTTATCTTCCCCCAAAACGAGCACATATCTTTTACCGATGTTGCATAATCCATATACTTTATGTATCTTTGCAACGGAAAGTTGGAAAACTTTGCGTAAACTAATAAAATTAACCCGTAAACAACAACTTAAAAACAACCCATTAGCCTATGAGCAACGAGCGGTAGGACCGCGTGACATACATATTTAACCAAGTGTTATAAGCCGAACTTGATTCTTTGAAACTTCGACAATTTCAAAAGAATTCTTACATTTTCAAGCAAAAGCCCAAGCACTCGCGCCCTGCGGCGTGAGCTTTTGCGTAGATATTTGAAAATGTAAGGGTAGTCGAAGACCTCAAAGAATCAAATGAAGCGGACGAAAGTTCACGCTTTGATTTTGTTGTAAGGTGACGTTGCTTACTTGCCGACATTATCCCAGTGGAGAACACAATCCGCACAGAAAACAAAGAATAGACAACAGACCATATATCTATCCTGACAGAAAATACAAATCATAATAACCAAAGTCCGTACAAGGAGCGGACATTAAAGTACAAAACAATGAAAAAAATCATGTTATTTGCGTTGGCACTCACTATGGCAGTGCCGTGCACAACCTTCGCTCAGTCGCAGAAAGAGTTGAACAAAGAGCGTAACGAGGTAGTGAAACAAAGTAAGAAAGAACTCAATGCCCGTGTCAGCAAGGCTACCAAAAAAGAAGCCAAGAAACTCAAGAAAGAAGGCTGGCTCGTTTCCCCGGGTGCGCGGAAGACAGTCTTGCCCCGCGCAAAATTATCTACCAAGGGCAAGTGTATATTCTTCGTGCAAACACGCTTTATACACTTCTCGGCGATAGGGTGTCTGTTATAAAATAGTACCCGATTAACGGAACAAAATAATAGTGCTGCATTAAAGCAAGGGGCTGCCTGACAAGTGTAGGCAGCCCCTTGTTTTGGGAGAATTATGGAGATTTCTCTTTATTTGGAGGTTGTTCCCATCACGGTGTAAGTTTGGTCGCCGCGTTGAATGAGTATTTGTCCGTCGCGCAGCACTTTGCGGGTTTCCACATTGCCCGTAACATCCGCCTCTGCAATGCCGGTGCCGACAGCCTTCACATCTTGTACCAAGCGGACTGTTCTTCCATAATAACGCTCACTAAGATACGTGCCTATTGACTCCGAGTCAGTGTCCACCTGATATACGTATGTGGCATCATCGTATGTGGCAGTCCACAAAAACACGTCGCGATGTACATATAGTATTCGTTTTGTACTGCGCAAACCCGCAGCAGGTAAAAAGACAGCACCGGCGGACTCCAATTGTTGCCATTCGGAAAGCGTAAAGGTCTGATAATCTGCGTATGCTTGTACGCTTTTTTCAGTTGCAAAGCCACTCTTGAAGGTTACACCTGCGGGAGCCGTCCATGTGTCGGGCAGCAGAATCAGTCCATTGGCATACACGGTGCCGTCGCTAATCAGGTTG
>SAMEA104315439__coassemble_154_pt1 | contig 39327 bp, 29 predicted proteins | sample SAMEA104315439__metabat2_low_PE_016 | metagenome-assembled genome bin SAMEA104315439 (sample SAMEA104315439) | gut metagenome | biome: Monkey gut; feature: monkey-associated habitat; material: faeces | place: China | collected 2013 | reverse complement strand
CGTTCCCGCCGACCTGACCACCGAAGAGGCTGTTATCAAGTTTGGTAACGACGCTATGGCTCCGGTGCAAGTGCTGCCCAACGTGCCAGGCACGCAGATGGAGACCGCATTCACCCACATCTTCTCGGGTGGCTATGCAGCAGGTTACTATTCGTACAAGTGGTCGGAACTCCTTGATGCTGATGCCTTTAGCGTATTCAAAGAGGCTCAGAAGAAGAACGGTTCTATCTTCGACAAGAAGGCAGCCGACCTCTTCCGCAAGAACATCCTCGAGCGCGGTGGCACGGAGAAGCCGATGGACCTCTACCGTCGTTTCCGTGGTGGCGAACCCTCCGTCAACGCCCTCCTCGAGCGTGATGGCATCAAGGCAATCGTAATCAAGTAACCTCTCGCCACATAACCTTTCAAAGGGCTGCCTTCCTCATCGGTCGGTAGCCCTTTTTCTTTCTCTGTATCTCCGATTGTGAATGTTTGTAAATGCCTGTCGTCAACGAGAGGATAGCGAGAGGATAGTAGGAGGATAGCGAGTAGATGCAACTGGTAAAAAGTCGTCATTGTTAAAATTATTCAATGCTTCCGCGACCTTGTTTCGACATTATGGCAATCCCTCCCTATCGTTCTCCTCATACACAAAAAAGACTGCCTGACTCCATTTGTCAGACAGTCTCTCTTTCTGCTCTTATGGATTATTTACATCCCTGTAGCCAACACCGTCTCTATCTCTGCCTCGTCGGGGTTACGGAGTACGATAGTACCTTCGCGGTCTATGAGTAGGGTAGTGGGTATGGCGGTGATGCCATAGACATCACACGGGTTGTACGGTGCCTCGCGTTGGTCACGAATCTGTAGCCACGGCAACTCCTCATCGGCAATGGCTTTGAGCCACTCGGCTTCATCACGGTCGCAACTCACGCCGAGAATCTCCAAACGTCCCGAAGGGTGGTACGAGGTATACAACTCTTTCAGCACGGGCAACAGACGACGGCACGGACCGCACCACGATGCCCAGAAATCCACTAATACATAATCCGCTGTCCCTATCACTTGGCTTAAGGCAAGCGGCTGACCGTCTGCCTGCAACGATACTATGTCGGTGTACTTGTGCCCGGGTACTCCCATCAGTTCGGCTTGGAACATCTTGTAGTACTCCTGCATACCCTCGCTCTGCAGGCGCTCTGCGGGCAACGCCTTGAACGCCTCCTCTTTCTGCTCGGTAGAGAGCATATAATAGATGTCGTACAACACGGAATCGGCAGTCGGCTCCTCTATATGCTCCATCAGCAATCCGTAACTCTCGTCCACAAACGCCGTAACCAGCGAGTCGCGCTCGGCATACGATGATGCCCGTCCAATCTGCGCAACGACAGAGTCGTTCAACTCCTTGTATTGCTCAAGGGCTGTCTTCTTGGGCGAACACGCTACGAGACACAATCCTGCCAATGCAGGTATCAGAAAGCGTTTCATACTGTTAGTTCGCCGTAGCCAACGGAGCGGCTTGGGTATAAACACGTGCAGCCAATTTTTGGTCAAGTTGGTACATGCCGTAGCCGTTGCCGTTCAGCATACGCAGTTTTTGGATAATATCCGTAGCGTTCTCTTCTTCCTCTACTTGCTCGTCAATAAACCATTGCATTCGGCTCTGCGAAGCGAAGTCTTTCTCCTCTACTGCTATTGCCATCAGGTTGTTAATCAGCGATGTAACCTTCTCTTCGTGCTTCAGTGTGTGTTCAAATGCCGCTAACGGAGAAGCCCATTCCGTGTCCACAGCCTCAATAGGGCGGAGCAACACGCGACCACCGCGGCTCTGCAGGTAGTTGATGAATATCTGTGCATGGTCTTGTTCCTCTTTGAATTGGATAGCAAACCAGTTAGCCATGCCCACGTAGCCTGCGTTTTGGCAGTACGACGACATACTCAGATACAGATAAGCCGACCACATCTCGGCATTGATTTGGGCGTTGATAGCCTCTTCTAAACGTTTGGAAATCATAATACTATTGGTTTAATGGATTTATAATGCACAGGTATCGGCAGACGTTACTCTCTGCTTTATTCCTGTTTCATAAGTAGCCACAAAAACTATACCAATCTGCCCTCGGTCGGACAGATTGGTATAGTTTATTTCCACAATGCTTTCAATGCTTCATTAGGTTGCCCGTTCTTGTTGAATGACCCCATATTGTAGGCTCCCCAACCCAATGTGATATACTCTTTGGGACGCCAATTGTTATACACCTGCGGTTCCCAATAGAAGATACCCTTCATGTATGGGAGAGTATCCACGCGCTGACGCATATCCTCTATTACCTTGACGGCAGTGGCTTCTTGGGCAGCAAGGGTGCCTATCTCGGCAATCATAACGGGGCATTTGAATTCGTTGTACAGCCGCTGTATGTTCTTTGCTGCCAATTGGTTGGTCTCTTGCCAGTCTTTGCCCGTCCACTCTTTCATCATAGGATAGTGGCTGAGTCCAATCATATCGAACTTGCCACCGTTCTGGCGTAGTTTGCGGAAGAACCAGTTGTTATCCTCGTAGGCATTATCAATATGCACAATGACGAGTGCATCGGGGAATATCTGCTTGCACGTATTGTAGCCTGCCGTAGTGAGTTGGGCGTAATTCTTCAAACCATAGGGAAGGTCGCCTTGGTCGTTCCAAAGTTGCCCTGTCGGCCACAGCATACCGCAACGGGTCTCATTGCCCACTTGTATCCATTCGGGCGTGATACCTGCGTCGCGCAAGGCGGTGAGTACTTCGGTAGTATGGTCGGTGACTGCTTGGGTTAGTTGGGTGAGGTCATAATCCTTCCATGCTTCGGGCGTATTCTGCTTGCTCGGGTCTGCGAAGTTGTCGGAATAATGGAAGTCTATCATAATGCGCAACTTCAAATCGGCAGCGCGTTTTGCCTTTACCAGCACATCAGGCAGGTTGCACCAACCTGTGCTGTGGTTCACCCATACACGCAGGCGGATACTGTTCATACCATTGTCGCGCAGCAGACGCATACACTCAGTACTATTGCCCAAACTATCGTAAAAGAGTACACCATCACTCTCCTGCTCCGTGAGCCAAGAGATGTCCGCTCCTTTGGCGTAACTGCCTACAGGTGCAGGTGTGTACGTGTCGTCTTGTGTGGGGTTGTTGCAACCGCTACAGGCTAAAAGCCCGATTGCCATTAATGCTAATACTGCTTTCTTCATTTCTGCTTATTTTTACGTGAATAGTCTCGCCCATATAGGTGCGTTCAAACTCTATGGTGTCGTCGTCGCTGCTGACAGGAATATAGTCGCCGTACATGAGTGCCATATTCCCGCGGCGAATATCTATCAGTTTCTTCACTTGCTCGCGGAAGTCCTGCTCCTGCCGGCTGAGCCCGTCAAAGCGCATCCAATGGCGGTTGTCCGGGTCATTGCCGCCCACTTCGGCGTATTCGTCGCCCTGATAAATACACGGCACGCCCGGAATGGTGAGGTTGAGCATCTCCAACCGCAAGGCGCGGCGATATGCCTCGCGGGCAAGACTCTCGCGTTCCTCGGCGGGCGTGTCGTTGGGCAACAGGCCTACCTCGCGCGTCCAACCCTCATACTTGCCATCCTCCCAAAAATGAATGCCGCCACCAGCCAGCGAAGCGAAGCGCACTTGGTCGTGATTGCCTGATATACAGCCCATTGTGTGGTGTGCACCATACGTTGCCATCGATTCGCGCACCACGCGGTCGATGTCGCTCATCTTGCCGTCGTTGCACAGCGCATGAATGGCTGTGAAATAGACATTGAAGTCGAACTGCGCGTTCAGCATACCACTCTTGACATAGGTGTTGATGAGTTCGGGCGACCCGTAGGTCTCGCCAATCATCCATATATGGCGGTTCGGGAAACGGATCTTCATCTTGTGCGCCAGCGTGCGCCAGTAGCACTCGGGGATATGCTTGCAGGCATCGTGGCGAAAGCCGTCAAAGTCATAGTTGGCAAGCCAATACAACGCCGAGTCGGTCATGGGCATATACACGTCCTCGCGCTCCAAGTCGAGGGTGGGGATATGCACATCAAACCACGTGGTGAGACGCGCATCGTCCCACAACTCGAAGTTGCGCCGCCCGTCGGGCAGGATACTGTCCGTGTGCCATGTCGGGTGCTCTTTGTACACCGGCGACTCGATATGCAGGTGGTTCGCCACATAGTCGAGCACCACATTGATACCATGCGCATGGGCGGTCGCCAGCATGTCGCGCAACTCCTCATCCGTACCGAAACGCTTGTCAATCACCGTGGTATAGATAGGCCAATAGCCGTGATAACCCGAATAGCGGGTGTAGGTCTTGGTCGGGTCGTATTTGTTGCCGTTGGGGAATGGGTACATACCCCATGCGTCCCACGGGTTCTGCGTGATGGGCGAAATCCAAATCGTGGTGATGCCGAGGTCGTCGAAGAAACCCTCCTCTATCTTCTTTTGAATACCCTTGATGTCACCGCCTTGATAATCCACAATATCCAGCACTTCGGGGCTGTTCATCTTCCAGTCGTTGTCCTTGTTGCCGTTGTGGAAACGGTCAATCATCAGCGAGTACAGCACCTGTGCCTGGTCGTCGTGGCGGGTGAGTTGGGCAACCTCCGTCACGGGCTTCCCGTCTTGCAATGGAACCAATATATCGTTGAGCAGCAGTCCGTTAGCCACTGCATACACGCGCAGGAAACTGCGTCCCGTATGCTCACGGCACTCCTTGGGCAGGCGGATGGTAGCCTGCTCGTCGCCTTCGCCAAACTCAATGGCATCCACACCTATATATATATCCTGCCAGAACGCCCGCCATTGGATACGTGCCTCGCTCATTTCGCATTGTGCATTACGTATTGTGCATTGTATGGTCGAGTCCGTGCAACCTATTGTCACCAAACCTTGTATGGTCCCCAAACGGGGCAGGATAGGGATGTCGTACTGCTCCTTGCCGTTCACCTGCACACTCAACACCGACAGTGTGTTGTCGCCCTCGATGTCCAACTCGCCGTTGCCCGCATTGTGCACCTCGTAACTCGGCTCTGTGATATATGTTACTTCGTCGTCTGTGCTTGTCTGCGGCAGATAATCAGTCAGATACAGGTGCGTCGTTGTTCCTGCATAGTGAATAGGCATGATGGGGTTCTGCGTATCCGCATTGCGGTCCTCTACTATTTGGGAGGAGGTACGTGCCTTGCCGCACCCTGTCAAGGTAGCAGTAAGCCCAATCAATGCTACTACCAATAAGCCTGACAAAATGGAATGTTGTGTGTATTTATTCATTGCTTTATGAGATTATAATAATCAAACATCGTGGCAAAGGTAGTGCTTTTTTTTTATATACACAATACGAAGGGTGTGTTCTTATAAGAAAGGAAGCGTGGTATGAACCACGCTTCCTGCGATAAGAGATGAACTACAATAGTAGTTGCAAGGGGCAATCCCTATTTGCTTATCTCCTGACCGAGCAGGTTGTAAGCCTTGTTGCTACGAATGATAATGACTTGTCCGCCGGACAGTATCTTTGTGGTCTCTGCAGTTTGTACCATGGCATTGTCAGTATCCGTAGAGACTGATGTAATCACACGGATAGTGGCGGTACCTCTGCCTGCGGTCTCATACGTGCCATTGTATTGGGTGATGTCGCCGATGACCTCTACATAGTCGCCTATATTGGCAATGGTGGTTCCGTCTGCCGGTACTACCTGATATGCCATAAATACCTGCCCTCCGTTTTGTGTGTCAGCCAACCATGCAGAGTAGTTGTTGTATGTCTCCATATTATCGGAAGGGACACCGTTGTATTCTGTTACGTAGCCACGAATAACATACTTGCCCCCTGCTGCGATACCGCCGTTGACAGAGACTGTCTGCGCAATCTCTACGGCACGTGCACAGGATATTGGTGTACTCTCTACCACGGTAACAGCACAAGTAGCAGAGAGTGTGCCTGCAGTGACAGTGATATTTGCCGAGCCTGTAGCGAGTGCGGTTATTACGCCCCTTTCCGATACGGTGGCTACCTGTTCGTTGTCCGATGCCCATACAACGGCATCCGTGGTGTAAGAGGGTACTACAACGGCTGCCAGTTGTACGCTCTTGTACTGCTGCATAGTAAGTGCCTCGCTGAGCGTCAGACTTGTGGCGGGAGCGTAAGCCTGTATGCCGCTAACCTTCATATTCTTAATCTCCCATGTGGCTGCCCTTGAGGTAGTGCTAGTATATGAGAAGGCTATCTGTACGTGACTGCTACCCAACAGGTTAGTGAGGTCTGCCTCGGCATCCACAAAATCCCAAGAACTACCATCGGGCCACTGGGACACAGCAAGGCTAAACCATACAAATCCGTCGGTGGTTGCCATAACAGACAAGTCTTCGAGGCTACCATACTTACGCGCATGACTGAAATACAAGTTTGCAGACTTTGCCAACGAGAGGTCTATTACCGGTGAGATGAGCCACGACTCGGTAGCATAGTTTGTGGTATTAGCATACGCACTGGCTTTCATTCCATAACTGGTGGTCTGTGACCATACATAAGATACACCTTCTATGCTTTTGTTGTCGATATTCCATGTCTGTGCTTCTGCCGCGTTGGTGAAGTCCACAGAATAGAATGTCTGGTAGGCATCGACAGTAACAACGCAGGTTGCGGTCAAACCGCCGTCTTCCGTAGTAGCGGTGATGGTGGCTACACCCGCAGAGTGTGTGGTTACTACGCCATTGCTGACGGTGGCTACCTCCTCGTTGTCGCTTGTCCATATGATATTCTTGTTGGTAGCGTTTTCGGGCAGTACCGTTGCGACAAGGGTAGTGCTACTTTCTTCGGTGAGAGTGATAGCGGTCTCGCTAAGTGTGATACTCTCGACATTGATTTGCGGTGCGGGAATGACACGGATAGTAGCAGTACCTTTGCCTGCGGTCTCATACGTGCCATTGTATTGGGTGATGTCGCCGATGACCTCTACATAGTCGCCTATATTGGCAATGGTGGTTCCGTCTGCCGGTACTACCTGATATGCCATAAATACCTGCCCTCCGTTTTGTGTGTCAGCCAACCATGCAGAGTAGTTGTTGTATGTCTCCATATTATCGGAAGGGACACCGTTGTATTCTGTTACGTAGCCACGAATAACATACTTGCCCCCTGCTGCGATACCGCCGTTGACAGAGACTGTCTGCGCAATCTCTACGGCACGTGCACAGGATATTGGTGTACTCTCTACCACGGTAACAGCACAAGTAGCAGAGAGTGTGCCTGCAGTGACAGTGATATTTGCCGAGCCTGTAGCGAGTGCGGTTATTACGCCCCTTTCCGATACGGTGGCTACCTGTTCGTTGTCCGATGCCCATACAACGGCATCCGTGGTGTAAGAGGGTACTACAACGGCTGCCAGTTGTACGCTCTTGTACTGCTGCATAGTAAGTGCCTCGCTGAGCGTCAGACTTGTGGCGGGAGCGTAAGCCTGTATGCCGCTAACCTTCATATTCTTAATCTCCCATGTGGCTGCCCTTGAGGTAGTGCTAGTATATGAGAAGGCTATCTGTACGTGACTGCTACCCAACAGGTTAGTGAGGTCTGCCTCGGCATCCACAAAATCCCAAGAACTACCATCGGGCCACTGGGACACAGCAAGGCTAAACCATACAAATCCGTCGGTGGTTGCCATAACAGACAAGTCTTCGAGGCTACCATACTTACGCGCATGACTGAAATACAAGTTTGCAGACTTTGCCAACGAGAGGTCTATTACCGGTGAGATGAGCCACGACTCGGTAGCATAGTTTGTGGTATTAGCATACGCACTGGCTTTCATTCCATAACTGGTGGTCTGTGACCATACATAAGATACACCTTCTATGCTTTTGTTGTCGATATTCCATGTCTGTGCTTCTGCCGCGTTGGTGAAGTCCACAGAATAGAATGTCTGGTAGGCATCGACAGTAACAACGCAGGTTGCGGTCAAACCGCCGTCTTCCGTAGTAGCGGTGATGGTGGCTACACCCGCAGAGTGTGTGGTTACTACGCCATTGCTGACGGTGGCTACCTCCTCGTTGTCGCTTGTCCATATGATATTCTTGTTGGTAGCGTTTTCGGGCAGTACCGTTGCGACAAGGGTAGTGCTACTTTCTTCGGTGAGAGTGATAGCGGTCTCGCTAAGTGTGATACTCTCGACATTGATTTGCGGTGCGGGAATGACACGGATAGTAGCAGTACCTTTGCCTTTGGTCTCATACGTGCCATTGTATTGCGTGATGTCTCCGATAACCTCTACATAGTCACCGATGTTGGCTACCGTTTCGCCGTCTGTGGGCTTGACCTGATATGCCATAAAGACTTGTCCGCCATCGGGCGTGTCTGCCAACCAAGCCGAGTAGTTGGTGTACTTTGCCATATCATTGGCGGGTGTGCCCTTGTACTCCGTTACGTAGCCGTGAATGACATACTTGCCTCCGGCTGCCGCCTGAGTATTGGTGGTTACGGTTTGTGCTATCTCAACCGCTTGGGCACAAGTGATAGGAGTTGTCTCTGTCACAGTGACTTGGCAGCGTGCAGTCAGGGTGCCTGCCGTGGCAGTGATGGTGGTTTGTCCCATACCTACTGCGGTGATAACGCCATTGTTGACAGTAGCGATAGTTTCATTGTCGGATGTCCATACTATATCGGTAGTGGCATTGGCGGGGGTGAGGGTGGCTACGAGTGTCTCGCTCTTGTATTGCCCCAAAGTGAGTGAGACTTTGTCGAGTGCAATGGCTGTAGCCGTGATGTCTTGTACCTTTTCGTAGAAAGCGGCAGAGGAAAACTCGATGCGTTTGTTGCTGGTGGTTGTGTTGGTCAAATCATACACGAAAGCGTAGTATTTGTTTGTCCAAGATTGCCCTTCGGGTGCGGAGAATGTGACAACAGCGTTGCTGTTAGTCATACTGGCAATATCCTCTGTGGTTGCATAAACAACAGCATCCGGATTGTTGAGGTCGTCCACCTGACTCAAGATGAGTAGATGGAAATTATTAATAGTGATGCCATTGTTGGTTTTGTGGGTTACAACGATTTTGGTGATATCGCCCTTTATGGCGTTTTTGCTGCAGATGATTCTTTCTGCACCATTGATGTTCTTTCCTCCAAGTCCCCAGCCACCAATAGATGCGGTCCCTGTCATGTTGGTGTTGCCTTCGACATTCCATGTGATACCATCTACGGTAATGTCACAATTTGTAGCGTAACCCGTGCTTGTACCATGGGTAGCCGTTACGGTGTACACTACCGTTTCGGCAGCCATCATACTGCTTGCACTCAAAAGGAGTGCGGCGAAAAAGATAGATAATCTTTTCATAAACAATGATTTTAGTTGGTTAAATATGTGATTAGCAATAATATGCATGTTGGTATGTAGTCGTAAAAAGGTATTATCCATTGAGTAGTATCAGGGCTTGGGACAGGGAAAGACTGGTGGTCTCACGGAAAACGACCCTTTATTCGCACCCGCCCGGCATACTGAATACTTACAAAATTCCCCATAAAAATCCTGCACAAAATTACTGCTTTCGATTGATATACACAAATGTGTGTTGTGATTTTTCCTGTTTCTGCCTTTGTGCTGCTTTGTACGGAATGGCGGGGGTAAATAAAGGGTCGTTAAAATGTTTCGGTCGGGAACGGCATACAAGGGACGGTTGCAGGCGAAGGGTAGGGGAAACGCTATATATCGCAACGATATAGTTTCGGCAATCACATACTAATCACATACTAATCACATACTAATTTCATACTCTTGACCCGATTATGACAGGGGACGGAAAGAGGGAAGATAGTGTAATATTGTGTTAATTGTGCTGTGAAAGTGTGAAAAATACTATATCTGAACGTTTGTTCGAGATTTTTATACTACCTTTGCAACCGAAAATGGCAGGTTGGCGTTGCAGGAGAGTGCTCTTGCTTTTCGTTGCCAAGACGGTACGAAGGGAACGCCCCGATGGATTTACAGGGTAATGGTACCACCCGTGTAGATGCGATTTGAAGGTATGGTCATTTTCTAAGAATGGTATGTTTGATTTTTAAGTAAAGAAAAAAGATGGAATTGAAACATTATCTGGAGTATCTCCGGAATACAATAAAGAATCGTTGGAATGAGTTGGCACTCAAGGACTTGGACGGTACGAATGCGTACACCTACGGCGAGTTGGCTGCACAGATTGCACGCCTGCACACCACATTCCGCGAGTTGGGGATAAAGGAGGGGGACAAGATTGCCCTTTGCGGGCGCAACTGCGCCAACTGGGGCGTCACATTCCTGGCGATTGAGTCGTATAAGGCAGTGGCTGTCAGCATTTTACCCGACTTTACGGGTGAGGGCGTGCAGAACCTGGTGAACCACTCGGACGCGAAACTGCTCTACGTAGGACCCAACGTGAAGAAGAAAATCGACCCCGCGGCAATGCCTAATCTGTTAGGTGTGGTGTTCATGGACGACTTCACGCTGTGCCATGCGGCAAACGGGGAGGTGGAGAAGACCTACAACGAGGGTGTGGACAAGGCGTTCAAGGCTGCCTATCCGAATGGCGTGCAGAAGAGCGATGTCAACTACCCGACCGACAACCTGAACGAGTTGGCGTTGATAAACTATACTTCGGGTACGACATCTTCGCCTAAGGGCGTGATGCTCAGCCACTTGAACCTGAGCGGCAACGTGGACTTTGCGCTGAAGCGCATTCCGCACCAGCAGGGGGACAAGGTGCTCTCGATGTTGCCTATCGCCCACATGTTCGGACTGATGTTCGAGTTCCTCTATCAGGTTTGCGACGGCGCACAGGTCTATTTCCTGACCAAAGCCCCCACGCCGAGTGCCCTGATGAAGGCGTTTGCAGAGGTGCACCCGTTCATGATTCTGACGGTGCCGTTGGTCATTGAAAAGATTGTCAAGAAGAGCGTGTTGCCCGTCATCAACAAGCCCGCAGTCAAGGTGCTGTGGAAGACGCCGGGCATCAACAGGATACTGCATAAGAAGGTGAATGACAAACTGATGGCTGCTTTCGGCGGCAAGTTGCGTTACCTGATTATCGGTGGCGCTGCCCTCAACGAGGAGGTGGAGAAATGTATGCGTGATATGCACTTTATCTACTGCGTGGGCTACGGCATGACCGAGTGCGCGCCCCTCATCACCTACGAGGACTGGTGGCGTTATGCCTACCGCTCGTGCGGAAAGGCAATCGTGGGCATGGAGATGCGTATCGACTCTGACGACCCCGCGCACAAAGAGGGTGAACTGCAGGTACGCGGCGTGAACGTGATGATGGGCTACTACAAGAACGAAGAGGCTACCAATCAGGCGTTTACGGCAGACGGATGGATGCGCACCGGCGACCTTGGTATCATCGACAAGGACGGTAACCTCTTCCTTCGCGGGCGCAGCAAGAATATGTTGCTTGGTCCCAGTGGGCAGAATATCTACCCCGAGGAGATTGAGGACAAACTGAACAGCCTGCCGCAAGTGATTGAGTCGGTTGTGGTAGAGCGCGACGGCAAATTGGTGGCATTGGTTTACCCCGATACGACCAATTCGGGCAAACAGCAGAAACCGCTGGCGGAGGTTATGGAGCAGAACCGCCAACGCTTGAACAAACAACTGCCGCAATATAGCCAAGTGGTGGCTATAGAATTGGTGGAAAAAGAGTTTGAGAAGACGCCGAAGCGCAGTATCAAACGGTTTATGTATAAGTAAGTTGCGTGGTCTGCACGGTTTGTATGGCTTGTGCGGATACGGTGGCTTGCGGCAAGTAAAAGAGAGATATATGTGGTAAGTTATAATAGAAAAGAGAAAGGGATTTCTCTCTCTGGGAAATCCTATGTTTTGATTGTATGTTGATGCAGGGCTGTCGTGATGATAACTCTGCATCGTTTTTTACTGCGTGTGGATAACTATGTGTGAGTGATGTTGTGTGGGGTACTATGTGTAAGGTACTTCGTGTGGAACGACGACGCGAGCCGCGTCGTCCCCCAAAGCATCGTCTCACGGAGCGTAGTGGTGTGGATTTGCGTATTCCGAATAAAAGTAGTAATTTTGCAGGCGGTATTAGTGTTCTTTGGGAAAAGAATTGCATTACTGTGGAGTGGATTTCAGAGGGGCTGAATAGTTGAATATCCTCAGTGACGTAACGAAAAGGCTCTCCATCCGGCATACGAAGGTATTTCGTATATATCCATTAAAAGGTCTCATGGGTACCTGTTGGAGGGCGGGTGCGGAAAGAGGATGAAAATAATTGTTATGGGAAAAAGGAAACCGTATTTAGACAATGAGGGGAGGGCGTTGCCGTACCCTTGGTTGATTAACACCGTGCTATTCTTGGTAGGCGGTAGTGAGACCGTGCGTTTGAAGTACTGGAGTCGTCGTCCGCGTCAGGCTGCGGAACGCACGTTGCGCGATATTCTCGACATTTCGAGAGATACCGTCTATGGGCGCGAACACCATTTCGACATCATTCTGTCCGCCTCCAATGCGGACGACCTGTTCCGGCTGTACAGGCAGTATGTGCCCGTAAACGACAGTTTCGAGACACTCCGACCGTATGTCGAGCGGCATAAGAACGGCGAAGAGAATGTCCTCTTCCCCGGTAAGCCCGATATGTATGCCACCACCAGCGGCACCACCAGCGAACCCAAGTGGGTACCCATGACCCACAAGTACCTCAAGGATGTCTATGGCAAGATGTCACATATCTGGACTTGGAACTTCGTCAAACACCGCAGTCGTATCTTCGGGGGACATATCTTTTCCATCGTCGGCAAAGAGGTGGAAGGCTACGCACCCGACGGCACACTCTATGGCTCGGTCAGCGGAGTGCTGGTGCGAGACATACCCCAAATCATCAAGAAGCATTACACCGCACCCGCCTGCGTGATGTCGATTGCGGACTATGCCGCACGCAACTACACGCTCATGCGGCTCGCCATGCAGCACCGAGATGTCACGCTCTGGGCAACAGCCAACCCATCCACCATACTGGAGTTGATGCGAACCGTCGAGGAGAATACGCAAGAACTCATCGACGACATCGAACACGGCACACTCAGCCTCAACTTCGACATCTCCGACCGTATCCGCGAGGAATTAGACGCCTATATGCAGCCCGAGCCGGAGCGTGCGGAAGAGTTGCGCAAGATACTGCGCGAGAAAGGGCGACTGCTGCCGAAAGACTACTGGCCGTGGTTGCAATACCTGAGCACATGGAAGTGCGGCAATACGAAGATATACATGGAGAAATACATGGACGACTTCGATTGGGACAAGACCTATTACCAAGAGTTAGGGTATATCGCCACGGAGTGCCGCTTCGGGTTTGCATTAGACGACAGCAACGAGTCGGTCCTCTTCCCGCAGTTCCATTACTACGAGTTCGTCGCCGAAGACGAGTTGGATAGCCCCAACAAGCACTTCTTGCAGATTGACGAGTTAGAGCAAGGCAAACGCTATTGCGCTTATGTTACCACCTATTCGGGATTGTTCCGCTACAATATGAACGACCTCGTCGAAGTCGGGGGCAAATACTACAATACCCCCACCGTACACATGGTCTCAAAAGTGAACGGCATCGTCTCGATGACAGGCGAGAAACTCTACGAACCTCAGTTCATCGAAGCCGTACACGAGACCGAGAAAGAGACAGGGATAAAGACCAAGTTCTTTGTAGGCTTCGCCGAGGTGCAGGACAGCCGCTACCACTTCTACTATGAGTTTGAAGATGAGAACGTGACGCAAGAGCAAGCCGACAACTTCACCAAGATTGTCGATAAGAAACTGTGCGAGATTAACATCGAATACGAAGCCAAAAGGGCGTCGTTCCGTCTGCATGAGCCTCAGACTCATATATTGCTGAACAACGCATACGCACGGTTCAAGGCTGCGAGCCTTCGCGACGGGTTCAGAGACGGGCAGTTCAAGTTTAACCTGCTGATGCAGGACGAGAAGCGCAGGGACAAGTTCTCGCTGATAGAGCGTATCTCTACGCAGATATTGGAGCAAGCCAATGCGATTGACGATGCTGTGCGTGAGCGCAAGCAACGCCGTCTGAAGCAGAAACAGGAGCGTAAGACCGGCAAACTGATTCACAGCGCGAGCCCTGCCCAACGCAAGGAGAACAAAGAGGCGAAGGCAGAGCAGAAGGCTGCGGAGGAAGCCGAGCGGTTAGCCCAAGAGACTGCTATGGCAGCCCAAAAGACGGCGCAGCCCAAGGCGGAGGAGCAACTCGCAACAGAAGAAGTCTCGCAGGAAACCAAGGTAAACGAACAAGAATAAAAGCAGACCCCGTATGCTTTGTCTCTACCAACATAGTGTACCCGCGGACGAGGGCGTCCGCGTCCCCGGCGATGGTATGGAATAAAACAGTACAAGTATGAACAAACGATATGAAGACCTAAAAGTGGCGGAAGGCGTATATGTGCCGAAACCACAGATGGATTATCCCGAAGATGACCCGTACCTGCATCTGGTGAATGCGCCGCAGGATAGGGAGATGACGATAGACGAGAACTATCCGTATTTGGACGACAAGCCACTGACGCGCTTTAACCACTGGTGGGCATACAGGGTGATACTGCATTTCTGTCTGGGCATTTACCTGCGTGTGAAGATGGGGCTGCGTATCCGTGGGCGCGAGGTGCTGAAGAAGTACAAGAAAGAGTTGCAGGGCGGTGCAATAACGATAGCCAACCACATGTTCCGATTGGACTGCCCGTGTGTGCTTATAGCCGTGAAGGCCAAGTGTACGACGCGAATACCCATGTTCGCACCCAACTTCAGGACAAAAGACAGTTTCTTCCTCCGTGTGGTAGGCGGTATTCCAATTCCCGAACCGAGTGCTGGAATGAGTGCGCAGAAGAAATTCAACGAAGCCTTTGACGAGTTCCACCGGCGCGGATGGTGGTTCCATATCTTTCCGGAGAGTTGCCGCTGGGATATGTACAAGCCGCTGCGACCTTTCCAAAAGGGAGCGTTTACGATGAGTTACCGTTACAACATGCCACTGCTGCCGTGCGTGATAACCTACAGAGAGCGAAAGGGAATATACAAGTGGTTCGGTCCGAAGGATTTGCCGCTGCTGACGGTAACTATCGGCGAGCCTGTCATTCCCGATACCACGCAACCGAGAAAAGACGAGGTGGCACGGCTCAGGGAGACCGCACACGCCCAGATGACCGAGATGGCGGGGATTACACACAATACGTGGCCGACAGTGTGGGGGAACCTATGACAAGTAATAGGTAATGATTAATAGTTAACAAGCCTAACTGATATATGAAAAGATTGTTTTTGATAATAATGGTGTGGGTGGTGCCTTTAGTGTGTGTGGCGGAGACAAGGGCTGTGCGCGCCACGATGAAGCATGAAGTGCGTGTGGGGTGGGGCGACCTGATATTTGAGACGGCGATGTTTCATGCCAAGCCCAACACCAACCTTAATACAGACCATTATCGCTATACGGGTCATATATTCGCAGAGTATCAGTACAGGTGCTGCTATTGGTTCTCCTTCGGCGGCATCATTGATTACGACCAAGTGAACTGGCGTGTGTTGCGGGAAGGGGACGATGCGCCCGACCATTACTACGTGAATCTGATGTTTATGCCTTCGGTACGGTTTACGTATCTCCATTCGGAGTGGGTGAATATCTATTCCGCGTTGTATGCGGGACTGAATATCAATACCGGCACAGAGGAGAATTTCCGCGGCGCGAAGACCCGTTGCGCGCCTGCATTCGGCATCACCCTATTAGGCTTGTCGATAGGACGCGGACACTGGTTCGGTTCGGCAGAGTGGGGGGCAGTGAGTGCCTTCAATAACATGAATGAAATCTATAAGTTGAATGCCCGCATACTGACCGTGTCTGCGGGTTATCGTTTTTGATATATGAAAACAAAGAATCTTTTTGGGATAGTGTTAGGCGTGCTGCCCGTGATGATGAGTTGCTCTCACGGCGATGTAGAATGGAGTTACCACACCTACAGCCACAAGGTAAGGGTAGGGTATGAGGTGCTGAGCGAGGGCGATGAGGATATGTCGAATGTGCCATGGGAGACATACGAAGACCAGTGCCTGAACGATATGCCGACGAGCAACGACAAGGATACGACGGACAGCGTAGCCCGTGTGAGTCCCATCACCGCGATGGACCTGATACGTGAGTTGGCCGATGGCGTGATTGGCGAGAAGGTGCACCAAGTGGCGGTAACGTATAAGAGCGTGGATGTGAACGGGGATTCGATAGATGTGTCAGGCAAAATCTTTTACCCTAAGGACGGTAAGATACGCAATGTGATACTCGCCAGCCACTATACGATAGGGGCAGACCGTGAGGCACCGAGCCAGACCTATAGTTTTGAGGGGATCTATGCCGCCTACGGCTACTGCGTGGTGGCAGCGGATTATATCGGTTTCGGCGTGTCGAAGGAGAAGGTGCACCCGTATCTGCAAGCGGAAACCTGCGGGCGCAACGTGATAGATATCGCCCGTGTGGCTATGACGCTGATAGAAGACAGGAAGTTGCTGCTACAGTCGGACGAGATAATCCTGTTCGGTTACTCGCAGGGCGGTGCATGTACGATGCACGTGATGCGAATGTTAGAGACTTATCCCGAATACGCCAACGAATTCAAGATTAAGCAGGTGTATGCTGGTGCGGGTCCGTACGATGTGGCAAGGACATACGATTTCTGTGTGGAGCAGGACGAAACGGGAATCCCTTGCGCGGTGCCGATGATTATTCAGGGCATGTCGCTGGGTATGTCGCCGAAATTGGATATGGAGTATTTCTTCAAAGAACCATTGCTCAGCAACTATGAGGATTGGCTGAACTCGAAGAAATACACGACCAACGAAATCAATCAGAAGATAGGTTCTAATTATTTGCACGACATATTGACAGAGAACGCCATGAACCGTGAAAAGGAGGAGACAGCCCGATTCTATTATGAGTTGATGGAGAACAGCGTGCCGTCGAACTTCGTGCCGAAGGCTCCGCTGCATATGTTCCATTCATTAGACGACCAAACGGTGCCGTATATCAATTCGGATATTCTGCGTAACCAATTCCGTACGGCATACCCTACGGACGGTGAGGCAGGGCAAAAGACCGACCCCGTGAATGTATCGTACGACTTCGGGCATTACGGCACCCATATGAGGGGTGCGGTAGTGTTTATCTACAAGACGGCACAGAAACTGAAATAAGGAAACATGATGAAACGGAATATACGAACAGCGATACTACTGCTGTCTCTGCTGGCAGCGTTGGCGGGTTGCAACCGCGTTGAGGTAACGGACACCACCATAGATATAGACATCGTTTATCCGAAGGCTACGGGAGTGCTGTACAGGGTGACACCGCAGTCGTACGACTACTATTACGTGTGTGACGCGGTGCCTGTGGCGGACTATAACCGCTTAGGCGAAAGGGAAGTGATAGACAGCCTGAACAGCATGTACAAGGATTTGTACAAGATAGTGAAGGATATTTACGAGGAAGTGCTCGGGGAGGATGCCCCTTCGTTCCGCGAAATGCTGAACAACGGTACTATGGAGGGAAGTGAAGTACTATTGCGTCCCGAGACGAACTACTACCTGTGCGTGATGTGCTACAACCGGCACAACCACCCAATTAAAACCATCGTGAAGCAGCCCTTTACCACCAAGGATTCGGTGGCATCAGATATTACATTTGATGTGGCGGGGTCCGGGACGAAAGTGATAGTGACTCCGTCGAACAACGACAAGTATGTTTGGGACGTAGAGACGAAAGAAGTGATAGATACGCGGTATTACGGGTATCCCGATTACTACTATTCGGAGGTGGTGGAGAACTACGAGCGGTACGGATTTATCAACACTATGCTGTCGCAGGGCAGAGAGAGCGAGGATTTGGCGGATATGTATATGCTGCATACGCAGGACACGTTGTATCTGACGGCGGCAGGGTACCATAACGAAACCAACTCGCAAACCGAAGTTTACGAGTTGGTGTATCAGGGCGACAACGGCTTTTCGGTGCGTCGTGTGGAGAACGATTGGACTCTTGACGACGAAGATACCGAGGAGCAAGCCGCGTATCGGAAATTACTTGGAAAGAAGCATATAGTGCCAAGGCTCAAGCGTTAGGGTGTGGCCGGCACCGAGTGCCACCTTTTTCCCGCACAGACATTGGTACTCGCCCGCGTAGTCGCCCAGATTGAGGGTGACGGTTTGCGGTTCGGAGGACATATTCATGATGGCGATAACGGTGTTGTCGCCACATTTTTTGCACTCCAGATGACGAACACAGGCGAAGATGTTGGCATTGTCCGCCTCGATGCGCTGCATGGGTGCGCCGAGTTCGTTGCTGTACAAGGCGCGGTTGTTGGCACGGAAAGCGTTGAGGTTCTTGTAAACAGCGTATTGCGGTGCGTCGGGTACGCGGTCGATAACGTCTTTCTCAAAGAATGACAAGCGGTGGTGGTTGCCGGAGAGTTGTCCCGTGTAAATCATCGGCATACCGGGGACTACGTAGGTGAAGGCAGCGAAGAGTTCAGCCCCGTCGCCCATGCGCTCGAACTCGGTGCCATTCCATGAGTTCTCGTCGTGGTTGCTGGTGAAGTTCATTCGGATAGCCTCGGGGCGCAGGGTGGTATCGACCTTGGCAAAATAGTCCCAGAGGTCAGCCACGGTGTTCTTGCCTTGTGCCACACCGTTCATCAGGTGGTGGAGTTCCCAACCATAGTACATGTCAAAGGCCGTTTCGGTGAGTTCTTGTGCTTTGTCCTCATTCTCGGCGAGTGTGAACATGTCGGGGTGCGTGAGGCGCAGTTCAGCCATAGCATCGTTCCAGAAGTCGGTAGGGACTTCACCTGCCACATCGCAACGGAATCCGTCGATACCGATAGAGTCCATCCACCAGTGCATGGCTTGCTTCATAGCGGCGCGCATGTCTTGGTTGTCGTAGTTGAGTTTGGAGATGTCGGTCCAGTCGTACTGCACCATCAGGTTGCCGAGGCTGTCGCGGTAGTGCCAACCCTCGTTGAGAGTCCATGGGCTGTCGGGAGCGGTGTGGTTGGCGACCCAATCGAGGATAACCTTGAAGCCGAGCCGGTGAGCCGTAGCCAGGAAATGCTCGAAATCAGCGCGTGTACCGAACTCGGGATTGAATTGGCAATAGTCGATGATGGAGTAGTAACTGCCGAGCGTGCCTTTGCGCGTGAGTTGTCCGATGGGCTGGCAAGGCATGACCCAGATAATGTCGATACCATTGTCGCGGAGTTCGGGCAGCAAGGTTTCGGCAGCGGCAAAGGTGCCCTCGGGGGTGAGTTGCCGCGTGTTGAGTTCGTAGATAGTGGCATCGTACGCCCAGTCGGTGTGACGATGCTGGCAGCATGGCTGCGGCTTGGATGTGCAGGACGAGAGTGCCAGCAGACCAAGAGCAAAAATTAAGAGTTTCTTCATTGTTGTTTATGTTTGTTTGTTGTCTATCCATTGCGTAAGGGTTGCGCATGGGTTGCGTATCCCTTGCTGTTTGACACGGTTGTCAGTCGATGATGAGTTTAGCAGATTTTAATCCTTTGGCGGTAGCCGTGAGGGTGCAACTGCCTTCGATGATGGCGGTCAGTTCGCCCGAAAAGGCGTGGTGCTGCGGGAGATGGAAGAGGTCGAGGTTGGCTGCATCGCCGTTGGCAGCGGCACGGAAGCGGCCTGTGCCGCGGGTGGCGAAGCGAATGAGGTGGTCGGCATCGGGGCAGAGGTTGCCATCGGCGTCGCACACGCGCACGCGTACGAAATGTAAGGTGTTGTCAGCCGTGTTGGTGAACGGCTCGAGGTACATCTCGATGTGGTGGGGTTTGCCGGCGGTGCGGCGGACATCCTCGCCGTAGGGTGTTACGATACGCAGTTCGCCCGATTGCCAAGGTATGCTGTCCCAGATAAGGCGGTAGCGGCGTTGCAGAGCCAGCGGGTCGCCTTTGGCGGCAGCCGCCTGAGCTTGCTCGCGGGTGAGTTTGGTGCGCTTGCCGAGGCTGATGCCGTTGAGGAAGAGTTCGCCCTCGTCGGCATCGGTGTACGCCATAACGGGTACGGTGTCGCCCGCGTGCCAGTTCCAGTGGGGGAGCAGGTGGGTGGTGTGGTCGCGCGTGTTCCATTGGGCGCGGTAGAGGTAGTAGCGGTCCTTGGGAATGCCCGCGAGGTCGATGATGCCGAAGTAGGAGGAGTGGCTGGGCCAAGCGTCGGTGTCGTAGGGCGAGGGCTCGCCGAGGTAGTCGAAGCCCGTCCAGACGAACTGACCGATGGTCCATGGGTAGTCGTCCATATTGCGGAAATCGTCGTCGGGCAGGCAACTCCACGGGCAGTATTGGAGGTCGTAGGAGGAGCACTGGTTGGTGCGGCTGTTGCCGCCCGGGTGGTCGATGTTGGTGATGGTCTCGGTGTTGTCGGGCAGTGCGGGGAGCAGATAGACGCCGCGCGAGGAGACGGTGGACGCCGTCTCGCTGCCGAGGACGAGACGCTGCGGGGTACGTTGGTACGCCTCCTCATAGCGGTGCGGGCGGTAGTTGAGTCCGACCACCTGCAGGATGCTGGCGAAACCGTTTTCAAGCACGCAGGAGACCTGGTCCATGCCCGCGGTGACAGGGCGCGTGCCGTCTTCGCGCATGCAGATGTCCTGCAGCATCTTCGCCACGCGATAGCCCTGCGGGTCGCATTGGGTGGGGACTTCGTTGCCGACCGACCACATCACGATGCTGGGGTTGTTGCGGAAATGGTGGAGCATATTCACCATGTCGCGCTCCGCCCATTCGTTGAAGAAACGGCTGTAGCCGTTTTCGCACTTGCCCCAGTCCCATTCGTCGAAGGGTTCGCACATGACCATGAAGCCCATGGAGTCGCACAGTTCGATGAGTTCGGGCGCAGGCATGTTGTGGGAGGTGCGGATGGCGTCGCAACCCATATCGCGCAGCAATAGCAGTTGGCGGCGGATGGCATCTGTGTTGACGGCTGCACCCAAGGGACCTAAGTCGTGGTGCAGACAGACACCACGGAACTTACGCACCTTGCCGTTGAGCATGAAACCCACGTTGGGGACGATTTGTACGCTGCGAATGCCGAAAGTTGTGGTAATGTCCTCCTGCCATTCGCCATCGGCGTAGAGCGAGGTGCGCGCCTCGTAGAGGTGTGGCGTCTCGGGCGACCAGAGGAGCGGGGTGGGGAGGGTGAAGTTCTGCTCGAGCGGGAGGTTGTGGCGGATGTCGTAGTCGCTGGTGAGGGAGTCAACAGCCTCGCCCGTGGCTTTGCAGATGAGGGTGGTGCGGAGGGTGATATGCTTGCCGAGGGCGTTGTCCACACGGGTGCGGAGGTTGACGGATGCCAACCGGTCGGTGACGTAGGGGGTGGTGATGTGGGTGCCCCATACGGGTACGTGGGTGCGCGGCGAGGTGATGAGGTGCACGTTGCGGTAGAGCCCTGCGCCCGGGTACCAACGGCTGCTCTGCTCGCGGTTGCAGAGGCGGACAGCGATGAGGTTGGGCGCGTCGGTGTGGAGGTAGGGCGTGATGTCGCAGTGGAAGGCGTTGTAGCCGTAGGGCCAATAGCCGGCTTTCTGCCCGTTGACATAGACCTCGGCTTCACTCATGGCACCGTCGAAAAGCAGGGTGTAACGCTGCGTGGCGGTGTCGGATGGCGCGGTGAGCGGGGCGATGTGCGTGGTGTACCACGCGGTGCCCATGTAGGGGAGACCGCCCGTGCGCCCCGTTTTGAGCGAGGGGAAGGTCTCGCCGTTCTGCCAGACGGTGACGTTCTGCAGGTCGTTCTGGCGGTCGAAAGGTCCGTAGATGCCCCAGTCGTGGGGGATGGTGACCTGCTGCCAAGCCTTGTCGGCGGGTGCGGGCATCTGATGATCGGTCTGCTCTAAGGCGAACTGCCACGAGGTGAGCAGAGTGGAGATGGCGAGAATGAGTAGATTCATAGGGGTGTAATGTTTATACGTTCATATGTTCATATATCTTTTTGTACCTTTATCTGCGGACAAAATTACATAAAATCTGCGAAATACACAATATCCATATAAAAATTATTGCTGCATTGCCCCGATAAGTTCCGCTGAAAAGTCGTTCCACCAACGAGAGGATAACGAGAGGATAGCGAGTGGATGACAGGATGACAGCCCTATTGTCTTGTATAAAAATTGTTTGCAATAGACTGCCGATTTGTATATCTCAAATTATTTATGTAACTTTGCAGGTTGATAGCCGCGTGAGTATATTGCAGCATAATCTGTTACTTTGCACGGCAAAAAACGGTACTATAACGATAAAAACGATAAGACTATGAATATATCTTACAATTGGTTGAAACGCTACTTGGCACTCACAGACGATGCCGATACAGTGGCTAAAATCCTGACTTCCATTGGTTTGGAGGTCGGTACGGTAGAGACGGTACAAACTATACCAGGCGGTTTGGAAGGCTTGGTGGTAGGTGAAGTCCTCACCTGCGTACCTCACCCCAATTCCGACCACCTGCATATCACGATGACGCGCGTGGCACCCGATGCGGAGCCGCTACAAATAGTCTGTGGAGCACCCAATGTGGCTGCCGGTCAGAAGGTTATCGTTGCGACCATCGGCACCGTGCTCTACGACGGCGATGAGCATTTCACTATCAAACGCGGTAAGATTCGTGGCGAAGAGTCACTCGGTATGATTTGTGCCGAAGACGAGATTGGTGTGGGCACCAACCACGACGGTATCATGGTTCTGCCCGCCGACACGCCTGTCGGTATGCCTGCCAAGGAGTATTTCCATGTGGAGGACGACACACTCATCGAGGTGGACATCACGCCCAACCGCTCCGATGCGGCGAGTCATTACGGGGTGGCGCGCGACCTGTATGCCTACTACAAGGCTCATGGTCAGGAGATTGCGCTCACCAAGCCCTCTGTGGATGCCTTCCGTGTGGACAATCACAACCTGCCCATCACTGTCACCATCGACAACCCGCAGGCATGCCCGCGCTACACGGGCGTCAGCATACAGGGCGTGACCATAAAGGAATCTCCCGATTGGTTGAAGAAGGCATTGAGTACCATTGGCTTGCGTCCTATCAACAACGTGGTGGACGTTACCAATTTCGTCCTTCACGAGATGGGGCAGGCGCTGCACTCTTTCGACGCGGACAAGATAAAAGGACACGCTATCCACGTCCGCAATGCCCGTGAGGGTGAGAAGTTCGTCACGCTCGATGGCGTAGAGCGTACCCTTTCCGCTGCCGACCTGATGATATGCAATGCCGAGGAACCCATGACCATTGCCGGTGTCTTTGGCGGTCTCGAGTCGGGCATCACCGAGCAGACCAAGAATGTATTCCTCGAGTCTGCCTATTTCGACCCCGTCAGTATCCGCAAGACTGCCCGCCGCCACCAGTTGTCCACCGATGCCAGTTTCCGTTACGAGCGCGGTTGCGACCCCAACAACACCTTATATATATTGAAGCGTTGCGCGCTCCTCATTCAGGAGGTTGCCGGGGGCGAGGTTGCCATGGATATAACCGATGAGGGACAGACCTGCTTCGAACCGTGGCAGGTAGAGTTGGACACGCATCGCGTCAATGCACTCATTGGCAAGGAGTTGAGCGACACCGAGATAGAGACTATCCTTCGTGCTTTGGAGATTGAGATATACAGCAGGGAGGGGTCGCTGTGGCATATCGGAGTGCCTCGCTACCGTGTGGACGTGCAGCGCGAGTGCGATGTGGTGGAGGATATCCTCCGTATCTATGGCTACAACAATGTGGAGTTCCCCGAAAAGGTAAACACCAACCTCAGTTATAGCCCGAAGCCCAATCCCGTAGCACTCCAGACGCGCATTTCCGAGCAACTCTCGGCACAAGGGTTCTACGAGATACTCAACAACTCTCTCACCAAAGTCTCCTACTATGACGGTTCCGAGACCTATCCGTTGGAGCATTGTGTCAAGATTCTCAACCCGCTCAGCCAGGACCTTGGCGTAATGCGTCAGACCTTGCTCTATGGCGGTTTGGAGAGCATTCAGCGTAATGCCAACCGCAAGAACGCCGACCTTAAGTTCTATGAGTTCGGCAATTGCTACCACTATGACGCTGCCAAGTTGGCAGCCCGCTGCGAGAAAGACCCCGCTTGGGAGAAGGATCCGCTGTTCGCATACACCGAAGAGCCGCACCTTGCCCTTTGGATTACGGGCAACAAGACCCTCCAGAGTTGGGTGCACAAGGGTGAGGAGTGCAGTTTCTACCAGTTGCATGCCTATGTGAACAATGTCCTCCGCCGTCTCGGTGTGGACGTGGCACATTGTGTATTGGAGCCGTTCTCCAACGACCTCTGCTCCGATGGCTTGGTCATCAAGGCACCTAACGGCAAGGAGATTGGGCGTATGGGCATCGTCTCTGCGCGTCTCCGCAAGACCTTCGACATTGACAATCCTGTTTATTACGCAGACCTCAGTTGGGCACAACTCCTGCGCCTCAACAAGCAGTACAAGCCCGTTATCAACGACCTGCCCAAGTACCCCGAAGTAAAGCGTGACTTCGCGCTGCTGGTGGACAAGCAGGTGCAGTTCGCTGACCTTGCCAAAGCGGCACATGACACCGAGCGTAAACTGTTGAAAGATGTATATCTGTTCGACGTTTACGAGGGCAAAAACCTGGAAGCAGGCAAGAAGTCCTATGCCTTGTCGTTCATCTTGCAAGATGCCGACAACACCCTGAAGGATAAGCAGATAGAGTCTATCATGCAACGCCTGCAAAAGACCTTCGAGGATAAGTTCGGCGCTAAACTGAGATAACAAATTAAAATAGCAAGTATGATGAAAAATAGTAAGTTGCTGTTGGGCATAGTATTAGGTGCCCTATGCATAGCGTGGACAAGTTGTAAAACAATAGACCCTGTAGAAGAGTTAGTTAATCGTAATTTCAAACAAGTTCCATTCGCAGTGTCCGACACATCAAAGGTTGTCTTCTCGCAAGGCAATTTGCAGTATTACCCTGATGGACAATTGTGGAGGTTTGCTCGTTTGCAAACAGACTGTTTGGGAGAACGGAACAACAATATATCAAGTACTTATAAAGGATGGATAGACCTCTTCGGCTGGAGCAGCGACAATAATGCTACCAAGTTTGGTATTAGCACGTCCGAGAATGAGAAAGACTTCGCAGGTACCTTTGTGGATTGGGGAACCAATGCTATTGGTGACGATGCCGCAGGTACATGGCGTACTATGGCGATAGAGGAGTGGGAGTACCTGTTCCGTCACACCCGCTGGACGATGGCGAAAGTCGGCGATATGCTTGGATTGATGCTTTTCCCCGCAGAGTTCAATGCTCCCGACGGGCTTGTTATTCTGGGAACCGGAGATTTTGAAACAGAAGTCTTTCTCAAATACAAGCAAGAGGATTTTGCTGCCAATGTATATTCCACGAGTGACTTCGCCGAGTTCGAGAAACAGGGTGTAGTCTTCTTCCCCTGTGCAGGTGAGCGTTATGGTGCAGAGACCAAGTATATTGGTGAGGATGGTGCTTATTGGATGTCAACTCCCAGTTATGAGGGGCACGCGTTTTATATGTATTGCAATCAATACTGGACGAATGTCAATGCCACCAATTATGCCTACACCGGTCGCTCTGTCCGCCTTGTGAAGGACGTGAAGTAATACTTGACAGATTATGAAGAAACCGTTCATACTTTTGCTCGTTCTGTGTGCTATGGTACCTGCGCTCAGGGCGCAGACCGTGTACACCATGACCATTCCCGACCGAGGAACAGAGACCAACATACCTATGCACAATAGTATTGTTACGCGCAGTGGCAACACGTATTTCTGTGATGGCAGGTCGATGAACAAGCAGGAGTATGTCGATTTTCTCTATTCCCGTTGCCCTGCTGCATGGGCAAAAGCGCAGAATGGCTACAAACTTGCTACTGCGGGTTGGACGTTGCTTGGCGTTGGCGCAGGGTTGCAAGTTATTGGGTATACAGGCGTACTCATAGCATTTCGTGGTGTGGGTGCTATGAGTTCCATTGCCACGATGGCACTCCCTGTTTTCGGTGCCTGCAATTATATCGGAACGTGTTGTGAGATTGCGTGTGTGCCCACGCTGATTGTGGGCTACACCCGTATGCACAGGAGTGTGGATATTTACAACATCTCTCGCACTACTGCGCAGACACGCCCGTATTGGAGTGTACAGGCAGGGCAGAACGGCATCGGGTTAGCATTGAATTTCTAACCATGCGTCCCCTGCACGATTGCGGTTAGGGTATGGTTGTGTAAGGGGTAGGGTATGGTGTCTTTGTGATGCTCTATGTTATCCTTTATGCGAAGAATGAGAAGTTCACGCTGCCGTAGGTACGACACTCTACAAAATGGGGGTGGGAGGTGAAGTTATTGGATTTGGAATGTTCGAGAACGAACATTCCATTTTCTTTTAATAGGGAGCGCGTGGGGGAGGAGATGCCTGCTGGTAAGGTGTGTGGTGTGAGCGGCTCTCCTGTTTGTGGATTGATGCCGAAGATGAGGTCGGGTAGGGTGGGTAAGGCAGGGAGTGCGTAAGGGGGATCGGCGTAGATGAAGTCGAATTGCAGACGGCAGGCGTTCAGGAAACGGAAGACATCGCCACGGACCACACGGAGGTTCGTGATGCCCAGTTGTTTGCACGTGGAGATGATGAAGTTCTGCTGCGTATGCGCCATCTCTACTGCCGTTACTTCGCGCGCACCACGCGACACAAACTCCAAGCCGATGCCGCCCGTGCCTGCGAACAGGTCGAGCATATCCACACCGTCAAAGTCCATACGGTTGGTCAGGAGGTTGAAAAGACTCTCTTTGGCAAAGTCCGTAGTCGGACGCGCGGTTATATTCTTAGGGGGCATCAAGCGACGCCCCCCGTATGTTCCCGAGATAATTCTCATAGAATACCTATAGTCTTGTTACCAAATTATCGGTCAGTAGATAACCGATTACTTACTGAGGGGGTACTAAAAAGCAACCATCTTCAAGACAACGCCCCCAATATACCCGATGCGATGCATCGTGGTATATTCTTGAAGATGGTTGCATCTTAATAATCGTACATTTTTGAGGGTGGCGTAAAGGTTGCCTATCCCTTGCTCATCCCTTGCGTATCCCTTGCTGTTTGACACGACTTGGACGGGGGTGCGTCAGCAAACGATAATCTTAAAAAATGACACTTTTTGCGATGTGCCGCTATGCGTGTTGCGGCTTGGCAGCGGGGGCAAAGGGGATTACTCCCAGTTGCCGGCGTTGTTGTTCGGAGCCTCTACGGAGCCCACTTTCAGTCCGGCATAGTGACCCAACTTCTCCTCCTTGTCGATGAGGTTGACGCGCTCCTGGTTGTCCAGGTCGTGGAGATAGGTGTTGTAGTGCGCGCGAATCTCGAAGATAGGTACGCGGATGCCTTGCGAAGTGGTGTAGCCGTTGTTGGTCTCGACCTCGAACTTCACGTTGTCTGTATAAGGGATGTAGATGATTTGCCCGATAGTAGCCTCGGTGTATTGCCCCTTGTAGAGCGACTGAATCATGTTGGTGAGGATGGTATCGCGGCGGAAGCCCTGCAAGCCCTCGCTGATGACCTCTTTGTCGTTCTCCCAAACGTACTGATAGAGCGCGTTGAGACTGTCGGGACCTTGGAAATTCATCTTGCGTTGCGCTTTGATGCGTGCGCGCTCCATGATTTTAGCCGCCTTGTTCTCGGTCATACCGTCCTCGAGTTGCTTCTCGGAGAGTGAACCCTCTTTGAGCACTTCCTTCTTGGGAGCGGTCTGGAGATATTGTACCAACGAGTCCAAGTCCGCAGTGAAATAGCCCTTGTCCAGACGGAACTGCGCCTCGGCGGTACGCAGGCTGATGAGGTTGTTGATGACCGCTTTCTCGCGGATAGCGCGCTGCTCCTCGAAGCGAATGGGGGTGACAACACTCTTGATACACAGGTATGCCATGAGAATCACGGCGACACCCAGCAAAACCCGAATGATGATTTTAGACTTCATATTACGTATTTATTATAAAATTCTGCTCCGACAGTTGCGCACAAGGCGCAAAAATCGCTGCAAAAGTACAATTACTTTTTCATATATGCAAATAATTTCGTAATTTTGCACGCGAAAAATAGGAGGAAAATGGAGGACAGTAATCAAGTGCTATATCGCATATTGACAGAGCGATTGGAGTTGCTCCGTCAGTTGGACAAAGAGGGCGATTCGGACCGACGCCGGCACGTGGCGCGTGAGACGAGTGCGCTGCATGCGCCGTTAGCGCACCGGTTGGGCTTGTATGCGATAAAGACCGAGATGGAAGACCTGGCGCTGAAGTTTACCGATTACGACACCTATAAATATATAGCGCATGCGCTGAACGAGAAAAAAGCCCAGCGCGATGCCTACATAGCCGCGTTTATTGCGCCGCTGGAGCGGAAACTGGCGGCGGAGGGCTTTACGTGCACCATCAAAGGTCGCCCGAAATCCATACACAGCATCTATCATAAAATGCAGGTGCAGCACTGCGATGTGGACAGGATATACGACCTGTTCGCCATCCGCATCATTCTGGACTCGCCGCTTGAGCGCGAGAAACAGGACTGCTGGCAGGTGTATTCGCTCATCACGGACATGTACAAACCCAACCCGAAGCGGCTCCGCGACTGGCTGAGCGTGCCCAAGGAAAACGGCTACGAGAGCCTGCATACGACGGTGCTCGGACCCGAGGACAAGTGGGTGGAGGTGCAGATTCGCACGCGCCGCATGGACGAAGTGGCGGAGAAAGGTGTGGCAGCGCACTGGGCATACAAGGGGGTGGACGGACACAGGCTGAACACAGACAAACAGAGTGTGTATGTATTCACGCCGACGGGCGACTTGAAAAGGCTGCCTGCGGGGGCGACGGTGCTGGATTTCGCATTTTCGGTGCATAGTGAGGTGGGGTGCCACTGCGTGGGCGGACGTATTCGTAATCAGAACGTTAGCATCCGTCAGCAGTTGCAGAACGGCGACCAGGTGGAGATACTGACTTCGCCCAACCAACACCCTTCGGCAGACTGGCTGAATGTGGTGGTTTCGACCCGTGCGAAGAACAAAATCCGGCAGTCGCTGAAGGAGGTGGAGTTCCGCAATGCCGCCGAGGGACGCGAGACGTTGGAGCGGCGGTTCAAGAACTGGAAACTGGAGTACGACGAGGGACGTGTGTCGCGATTGGCAACCAAACTGGGGTACAAGGCGGTGAGCGACCTGTACCAGTCCATCGCACTCGGCAAGGAAGATGTGCTGAGAATCAAGGACATATACCAGAATCTCGATGCGCCTCACGAGACGATACAACATACTGCGCCGACCTACCAGCCTACGCCGCAGGAGGCATTGGCGCTGGAGGTGGACGTGAATGTGAAGAATGTTGACTACAACCTCGCAAAGTGCTGTAATCCAGTGCCTTGCGACCCGATATTCGGTTTCGTGAGCATCACCAAAGGCATACGTATCCACCGCTGCGACTGCCCGAATGCGGAGCACATGCGCGAGCGGTATCCGTACCGCGTTATCCCTGCGCGGTGGGCGAAAAAAGAGAAATGATGGACAACAACTACCCATCGATACTGCTCGGAAACGCGGTCAATCAGTTCGCTTCGCTGCCCGGAGTGGGGCGCAAGACAGCATTGCGGCTGGTGCTGCACCTGTTGCGGCAGCCTGACAAGGACGTGGAGGCGTTTGCTGGTGCACTGACCACACTGAAACACGATGTGCACTACTGCCGCGTGTGCCATACCATCTCCGACCAGGAGGTGTGCCCGATTTGCCAATCGCATTCGCGTGACCGGCAGACGATTTGCGTGGTGGAGAATGTGCAGGACGTGATGTCGATTGAGAATACGGGGCAATACCACGGTTTGTACCACGTGCTGGGCGGTGTGATTTCGCCTATGGACGGGGTGGGACCGTCGGATTTGGAGATAGACAGCCTTGTGGCGCGCATTGCCCCCGAGGAGGTGAAAGAGGTGATTCTGGCGTTGCCGACCACTATGGAAGGCGACACAACCAACTTCTACATCTATCGCCGACTGCAGAACAGTGTGGCGGATAACGGGCTGCGAATCAGTCAGATAGCGCGTGGTGTGGCAGTCGGTAACGAGTTGGAGTACACGGATGAGATTACCCTCGGGCGGTCCATCGTCAACCGAATAGAATTCAAAGCATAATAACTTAATAACCAACACAATGAAAGAAAAGATTATCCGTTCGCTGAATTGGTACTATTACGGCATTCTGGTGCTGACTTTGCTGGTCGGTACGCTGTGTTATTTCTTGATAATGAAAGGGTTAGTAGCCCCCATCGACCGTATGTCCACGCTTGGCAAGGTGCTGCAATACGCGGTGATAATTGACGCGCTGTGCACCATCCCCTTGGGGCTGTATATGGGCAAACGCAAGTGTCAGTACCTGAGTACGCTGACGGACGACAACAACGAGAAATGGCAGGGCTACAAACAGATGGCTACTGAACGTATCTTGTTGGTTAGCAATAGTATGGTGGTTGGTATTGCCGCGTTTTACCTGATGAGTTGCTACCAATCGATGCTGTGGATAACCGCTGTGGCTGCCATCGGCTGGATATTCACCAAACCGACTGTGCGCAAGATGGAACTGGAGTTGCAACCCAAAGACAACGGTGTTGAGAATTACTAATCCGCCTGTCATTCTGTATAAAATTCGCGCATTGTAAGTGGACAAATTGTAAATAAATATGACTATAGCAGTAGATTTTGACGGGACAATCGTCACCCATGAATACCCGAATATCGGCAAGCCCATCCCGTTTGCCATTGAGACGCTGAAGAAATTGCAGCAGGAGGATCACCACCAACTCATTCTGTGGAGTTGCCGCGAGGGGCGTCTGCTGCAGGAGGCGGTGGACTACTGTGCCGCCCGCGGATTGGAGTTCTATGCAGTCAACAGCAATTTTCCCGAGGAGACATCGGAGATTGTCCGCGCAAGGAAGTTGGAGGCAGACCTGTTTATTGACGACCGCAACTTGGGGGGCATACCCGATTGGGGCATTATCTACCAGATGATTCACAGCGGAAGTCCGTTCAAACCCGCTACGTGTGGTACCTCAGAACCGCAAAAGAGGCAGAAGGGCGGCTTTTTCGGATTGTTCAAGTAGTGGATTTGGTCTGTTTGGGTAGTGGAAAAACGAGTGCCTTTTCCCTGAGGTTTCCTTGACCTTTCCCTGCGGATAGCCTGTTGAATGTTATGATTCGTTTGCGCAAATTGGAGCCGTCGGACCTCCCGTTTTTGTATCAATGGGAGAATGATTCGTCTGCATGGGCGGATTCGGATACGCATAACCCTTTGTCCCGCAGTGACTTGCGCGCGTATATCGAGTCCACAACGGGTGATATCTACCGTGACGGGCAGTTGCGCCTGATGATTTGTGACGAGTCCCCGTCGGCAGAGGGCTCGCAAGAGAAAGTGTGCACCACACTTGGCTGTATAGACCTCTTTGACTTGGATGCCCGCAACCGTAAGGCGGCTATCGGTTTGTATATTGCTCCCGAAGCCCGCGGGCGTGGGGTAGGGCACGAGGCAGTCCGCCAGTTGTTGCGCTATGCCTTTGTTTTTCTGCACCTTCGTATGGTGTATGCCATTATCGGTACCGGTAATATCTCTTGTACATCTATTTACAAGGACTTGGATTTTGCCCCCTCGGCTGTGCTAAAAGCATGGACATTGGAGGGCGATACCATCGTTTGGCAAAAACAGGCATAGACATATTTGATTAACATCTTCTCTGATACGCCTACTTTGGGTGGTTATTGTTTGCCTTATATTGACAAACAATAACCGCTTGTATATTTAATAAAAATGTTGTAATTTTGCACTGCAAACCCGCCTGCGAGAGGTAGTGTCCTTGTCGTTGTGGGCGGTTTGTACATATTGATAGCGTTTATTGACGCTTTGCGTTTGACAAATCGAAAACTTCGCAACTTTTCAACAGAGTCAAAATCAAAGGCAATATACGGCTACGATAGAGTGGTATGACTTTGTGAATACTGGTCGTTTCTTAGGATTGAAGGCTACGTTTGATGAGGACAACCATTTGAAAAGCATTGTCAAACCATATGATATGAACTTCATTACAAGAGAGTACACCAACATCACGGAAGATGAGGAAGATTATGCTCCGCGTAAAGTCTCTGCACGGACATCAGATGAACCTCAGTATATGCTTGGCGACCAATCTCGCTGGCATCGTGGAGTAAATCCATTTCCCGCAAAAGCAAAGCGTGCTGCAAGAAGGTAAGATAGGGTACTAAACATATCAATGACGACGTGAGCCGCGTCGTCTCCAAACAATACATAAAGAGGTTGCCTAAGTTTATTAGACAATCTCTTTATGTGTATGTCTATAGTCGCTTACTATACAGATACTTACAAGAGAAAAGTGACGGAAAGTAACAAAAAGTGACAGAAAGTGACAAATAACGCCAAATCGCGACGGAAAGTGACGGAAAGTAACAAAAACGCTCAATGCATTCTGCGTTTGTAGTATCTTTGCATCGTGATTCGAGGTGTCGAATCCGGTAGGCTGCAGACGTAAGCAGCCCGTGATCTTTGACGTACGAATACTGCCCGTGAGGGTAGTGGAGGGAGCAACCATATCTCCCTCGGAGGAAGTAAAGGTACCTCTGCAAGGTCTGCCCGTCGGTGTTATCCCTCTGCCATCTTGCCCAACATGGTGATGGCACCAGATATGGTGTTGACCTGCTGGATAGTGACAGAACGTTTGCCTGTGAGGTTGCCCTTTTTGTCACGCTCTTCGTTGAGACGGCAACGCTGCGGGCGAGCGCATACGAACTGCAATATCTTGCCGAAAGTATCTGATTGCCAGTAACTTTCGTTGGTGCGCGTGAAGAACAATGTCATGTGCCCCTGCTTCAAAATCACCTTCTCGATGCCCATGCGGCAGCACAGCCAACGCAGCCGAACCACGTTCAGCAACTGCTGCGCAGGCTCGGGCAGAGGTCCGAAACGGTCTATAAGCCGCTTCTGGTATTCGAGAAGAGCGTCCTCGTTGGGCAGGCTGTCCAGTTCGCGGTAGAGCGTGACACGCTCAGAGATATTCTCCACGTAATCACTCGGGAAACAAAGTTCCAGGTCGCTCTCCAACTGGCTGTCCAGACACCAGTTGCCGTTGCTGAGCCCTGTGGCGGCAAAGGGCGTGTTGCGTCCGTCACCGTCCGCAGAGAGGGATGGGATGTCCAACTCGTCTTTGAGTTCCTGCACGGCTTCGGAGAGGATACGCTGGTAGGTGTCGTAGCCCAAGTCGGCAATGAAACCGCTCTGCTCTGCGCCCAACATGTTGCCCGCACCACGTATGTCCAAGTCCTGCATGGCGAGGTTGAAACCCGCTCCCAACTCGGCGAAAGTGGATAAAGCGTCCAATCGGCGGCGTGCTTCGGCGGTCAGCAACTCCTTGTCGGGTGCCACCAAGTAGCAGTACGCCTTGCGGTTGGAACGCCCCACACGTCCCCGCAACTGGTGCAGGTCCGCCAAGCCGTAGTTCTGCGCGGAGTGAATGATGATGGTGTTGACATTGGGGATGTCCACGCCCGACTCGATGATGGTGGTGGAGATGAGGATGTCGTAGTCGTAGTTGATGAAGTCCTCAAGGCGTTGCTCCATCTCCTCGGTGGGCATCTGCCCGTGGGCGATGACGGTGCGCGCTTCAGGGCATAGGCGGTGGATGCGTTTCTCAATGCGCTCCAACATCTCAATGCGGTTGCACACAACATACACCTGCCCGTTGCGCCCCATCTCGAGTTGGATAGCCTCCTTCAAGATGTCCTCGTCGTCCAACGTAATCAACTCAGTCTGAACAGGATAGCGATTGGGTGGGGGCGTGGTGATGACGCTTAGGTCACGCGCTCCGAGTAGCGAGAACTGGAGTGTTCGCGGGATAGGCGTTGCCGTCAGGGTGAGCACGTCCACGTTGGTGCGGAGGTTTTTCAGTTTCTCCTTGACTGCCACGCCGAACTTCTGCTCCTCGTCGATAATGAGCAGTCCGAGGTCGTGCCACTCCACCTGTTTGCCCACCAACTTGTGCGTACCAATCAGAATATCAATCTTTCCCGCCTTGAGGTCCGCCAGCACTTCCTTGGTCTCTTTGGCAGTCTTGCCACGGCTGAGGTACTCGATGCGGACGGGGAAGTCACGGAAACGCTCGCGGAAGGTGTTGTAGTGCTGCAACGCCAGTACGGTGGTCGGCACCAGTACTGCCACCTGCTTGCCATCGGTCGCCGCCTTGAAGGCTGCGCGCATGGCTACCTCGGTCTTGCCGAAGCCCACGTCGCCGCACACGAGCCTGTCCATGGGCATCGGGCTCTCCATGTCGTGCTTGATGTCGAGGGTCGCCTTTGCCTGGTCGGGGGTGTCCTCGTAGAGGAACGAAGCCTCCAACTCGTGCTGCATGTAGCCGTCGGGCGAGTAGGCAAAGCCTTGTTGCTGCTTGCGGGTAGCGTATAGTTTGATGAGGTCGCGGGCTATGTCCTTGACTTTGTCCTTGGTGCGCTCCTTCATGCGCTCCCATGCGCCGGAGCCCAACCGCGATATGGTGGGCTCGGTGCCCTCCCGCCCTTTGTATTTGGCAATGCGGTGGAGGTTGTGGATGCTGACAAAGAGCGTGTCGCCGCCACGGTACACCAACTTGATGGTCTCCTGCGGGCGACCGCTGAAATTGGTGGTCACAAGCCCTGCAAACTGTCCGATGCCGTGGTCCACATGCACCACATAATCACCCACTTGCAACTGGTTAATCTCTTTCAACGTCAAGATTGCCTTGCCCCGACGGGCGTTCTCGGAGCGTAGTGTGACGCGGTGATAACGCTCGAATATCTGATGGTCGGTGTAGCAACATATCTTCGCAGCCCTGTCCACGAAACCTTCGTGCAACGTGTGGTCAATCGGCACGAACCGGATACCCGACTCCTTGTCGTCGAAAATCGCTTGCAGGCGGTCGGTCTGTTTGGCTTGGTCGGCACATATATATAAGGTGTAGCCCTCGCTCATACGCGCGCGCAGGTCGTCGATGAGGAGGTCGAAGTTCTTGTTGAACACGGGCTGGGGTAGGGTGTCGAACGCGAGTGTGTCGTGGGTCGTGAAGGTGCTCTTTTGCGACAACTCTATGGTCGTCTTCGAGGTCAGCATCTCTTTCAACGGCAATGGGCGGTCCTGCCCCTCGGCGGGGATAATGGACTGCCATTTGTAGGTCGCCACCGACCAATCGTTGCTCACCCACAGAGTTTGGTCGTCCAGATAGTCGGTGAGCAGCCCCTGTTGCTCGTCCTGCGCCGCACTTGCCACTATATCAATGGTTTGCACCTTGTCTTTGGAGAGTTGGGTCTCGATGTCGAACTCGCGAATGGTATCCAACTCATCGCCAAAGTAGTCTATTCGGTACGGATTGTCGTGCGAAAAACTATACACGTCCACAATTCCGCCGCGCACGGCATACTGCCCGGGCTCGTACACGAAATCCACCCGCTGGAACCCCAGAGCGATTAACTGTTGGCTGAGTTGCGTGACGGGCAACTCCTGCCCCGTGGTCAGGCTAATAGTCTGTTGTTGCAGGGAGGTCTTCTGCGGCACGCTCTCCGCCAACGCCTCGGGGTAGGTGACGATGATGGGGGCAGAGGATTGTCCATCGGGTGTCGGGCTTTGAGCATTGCGCATCGTGCCCGCCAAGGCAGCCAATACCTCCGTGCGTTGTATGGCAAGTGCCTCATCTACAGCACCTTGGCGCCTGCGATGCGCGGTGGGGAAGTAGAAGACAGGTATGCCGGTGCTCACGACCTGCAGGTCGTTGTAGATGTATTGCGCATCGTCGGCGTTGTCCAAAACGACCACCATCGTCCGCCCTTCGGGGGCAAGGCGCGCCTGCAGGGCGGAGAGTATCATTGCCCTCGCAGAGGCGTGTAACCCATTGAGCAGAAAGTGCTTACCGCCTTTTCTGCCAATCTCTTTGCGTATCTCGCGGCACAGCATCTCCACCTCGGGGTGCATCGCCATCAGTTGTTCCAATTCTGCTATCTGCATGTTGTGATGTTATGGTTTGGTGATGAGCATTTGGCAGTTTGCGCAATCAAAAGTCAAGGTTACGCGAGTGCCGTTCTGCAATTGCAGGTACCGCGGCTCATTCTGCATCGGATTCTCTTTGCGGCAGTGCCCCATCTCGTATAGAAGGCAGTACTTGCAGTTCATGAGCGGCGTTGCTGCTGTGGGCTCTGTATGTAAGGTACTGTGTGTAGGGTACTGCGTGCGGGTTACTGCGTGTAGGGTATTGCGTGCGGTGGCATTGTGTATGGCTGCTTGCACCAACCGGCGGCGGTAGTCGTTGAGCAGACTGATGGGCAGGAAATACGGGTAGGTTCCTTGGCAATCCGTCCCATCGTGCTGAATAATAACCTCCTTGGCAATATAGGGTGTGTCGCCTAACTTGCTGATTTGCTCGCGGATAGTGGTGTAGGCGCGTGCGGGATTCTGTGCCGCTTGGTGCTCTGCGGCTATATCCATAGTCGCCAAAGTTTCCGTTCTATCATCACTCAGCATCGTGAGACGGTAGCCGTCGGGGGTGTCTCCGAAGGTGATAACCACGGGAATATGCCGCTCTGCGTGCAGGCTGCGCAAGAACTCAACATCTTGATTTCTATACAGTTGCGTGCCTACAGCAAGGCATGGGGTGGGGGAGGCTGTGTCATGCGCAAGGCGTGGCATCTGATTGGGCAGCACTATGGCTAACCGTTTGAAACCCTTTGCGTTCTGCGGCATAGACACACCGTTCACGGCAAAGCCTTGGTCGCCAAAGCACAGCCCGTCGCCGTTGTGCAGCACCACATCGGGTAGCAGTTCCATACCGATGGCATTGCGCTGGATATATGCCATAGTGCCAATGGGTTCCCCCGTGGATTTGGGCGTCTGCCAGTTCGCCATCGGTCGCGTCCGCCCGTGCAAAAAGTAGTCGGTCTGCCCGCGATGAAATGTCTTCGACGGGTTCGGCACAAAGGAAACCTCTGCTTTTCCGTTCGCCAACGCCTCTGCACCCTCTATCTCATCTATCAACTGCCGATAATACGCCATCACGTTGGTCACGTAGTCGCGGTCCTTGAGTCTACCTTCAATCTTGAATGTCGTCACGCCCGCCTCCATCATCTCGCGGAGCGACTGACTGCGGTCCATGTCTTGCAGCGACAGCAGGTACCGCTGATGAATCGGCACTCCGCGGTCGTCCCGTATCTCATTCCCATCCTTGTCAAGCAGGTCGTATCGCATACGGCACATTTGCGCACAGCAACCGCGGTTGGCACTCCTGCCCATCAGCACCTCCGACATATAGCATCGCCCGCTGTAACTCACGCAAAGTGCACCATGCACAAAGGCTTCCAATTCGATGGGTTCCTCTGTCCCGGAATGTACTACTGCCTCGTGGATAGCCTGTATCTCGTTGATACTCAGTTCTCTTGCCAATACCACTCGGCGAAAACCCATTGCCTGCAATGCCAACACTTGCTCGGCTGTTCTGTTGTCGCACTGCGTGGAGGCGTGCAACCGTATCGGGGGCAAGTCACATTCCAACAGGTGCAAATCTTGGATTATCAGCGCGTCCACGCCTACCTTATATAATTGGTGTGCCAGCGCGCAGGCGGGCGCATACTCATCGTCACGGAGCAGGGTATTAAGCGTCACAAGTACCTGAGCACCAAACACATGTGCATACTTCACCAACTCGGCTATATCCTCCACCGAGTTGCCTGCTGCCTGCCGCGCACCGAACTGCGGTGCACCGATATACACTGCGTCCGCCCCCGCGTCAATGGCGGCTTTGCCCACCTCTATGTCGCGGGCAGGTGCCAACAAGGTCAATTTTCGCTTTCTATTTTCCACGTCCCTTTCTGCTAAACTCCTAACTATCAACTCCTAAACTTCTCTCAACTTTCAACTATCAACTTTCCGCTATCCCCCGCATCGCGCTCGACAACTCATACATCACAATTCCCGCCGTCACGCTCACATTCAGGCTGTGTTTCGTGCCGTATTGCGGAATCTCGATGCATCCGTCCGCGGCATCCACCACTGCCTGTTGCACGCCAAACACTTCATGTCCCAATACAATCGCCACTTTCTCGCCTTTGCGTAACTGTATGTCATTCATCATAGTAGAGCCATGTGCCTGCTCCACGGCGTACACCGTGTATCCCGCCTCTTGCAACTCCCGCACCGCGTCCAACGTCTCCTTCCTGTACTGCCAATCCACCGTCAGTTCTGCCCCGAGAGCCGTCTTGTGAATCTCCTGATTGGGCGGGCAACAGCATATCCCGCACAGCCACACCGCCTCCAAGCGGAAAGCGTCTGCCGTGCGGAACACCGCGCCGATATTGTGCTGACTCCGCACATTGTCCAGCACGATGACTATCGGCAGTTTCTCTGCCGCGTGATATGCCTCCGCGCTGAGGCGGTGCATCTCTTCAATGGTGGTCTTTTGCATGCTATAATAAATATGGCAATCGGATGGTAAGTGTTTGGCTATCAGTTTCTAATGATACAATGAAATCCTCGTGAATGGGTATCATCTTCCCATCGGAAAGTGTCAGCAAGGTGTTGATGGTACTCTCGTCCACTTCCGTTACTTTGCCCAATTCACCTTGGTCAGTATCCACCACGCGATACCCCGCAAGGCTCTGCCATGTAGGCAACTCCTCGCTGTCTTCTTGTATGTCCTTACGCAGCATAAATGCTTCAATGCCAATCAGTTGCTGTGCTTTCTGCTCGCTGTCCACACCCGACAGACTGAAGATAAGGCTGTCGCTGCCTTTCACGCGCCAATCCACCACGCGGAAAGGCGTGAGGATATTTTGTATATTCAAGATAAGGAACGTCGCATCAGCGTTGTCCCAACACTCGTTTTGCATCAGACATTGCACCTCGCCCTGCTTCCCGTGCGGACGGGTGATTGTCCCGATTCGTATGACTTCTTGTGGGGTAATCATTATTGTTGGATATTGTCGCGTAAATGTCCTTGATATCAAACCGCAAAGTTACTGTTTTTTTGCCATATATACAACGCCCTTCATGTCAACCTCTATCTTGCAGTCTTTGTTTCTTTCGCTGTCAACTACGGTACATACACGGTAGATATACGGTTGATACACGGTAGATATTCGGTACATTATGCTGACCATACCGATGCTTTGTCCGTTTTCGGGTTGACTCGTTTCCGTGTTTGTTTTGTTAAAATACGT